>MDTB01119466.1_pt1 | contig 35700 bp, 33 predicted proteins | sample 811161 | NCBI WGS metagenome assembly MDTB01 (sample SAMN05326650, study PRJNA326480) | marine metagenome | isolation source: seawater | place: Mediterranean Sea | collected 2009 | reverse complement strand
TGAGTCACTATCACCAGCAGAAATTCAAAAAGTACTTATTGATCAAACTAATAAAAGGATAGATGTAATCTTAAGTGAAGAAAATTTAAGTAAAGCTATCGGTCGTAGAGGACAAAATGTAAGGTTAGCATCTAAATTAACTAATTTTGAAATTGATATTTTAACAGATAAAGAAGACTCAGATAGAAGGCAGGCTGAATTTAAAGAAAAAAGTGAAACTTTAATAAAAAACCTCGAAGTAGATGAAACTCTAGGTCAACTATTGGTTTCAGAAGGTTTTCAAAGCATAGATGAAATTTCTCAAGCCAATCCAGAAGATATTGCTAAAATAGAGGCTATAGACGAAGATACGGCAAAAGAACTAATAAGCAGGTCCAAAGAAAATTTAATTAAAGAAAAAGAAGAAGTTGGAAAAAAACTTAAAGAGCTTGGAGTTGAAGAGTCTCTAATAAACCTAAAAGGCATGACCCAGGGAATGGTAGTTACATTAGGTCAAAAAAATATTAAAAAACTTTCAGACTTCGCTGATCTATCATCAGATGAGCTAATTGGAGGTTTTGACGAAATTAAAGGAAAAAAAATTAGAATAGACGGCTATCTTGAGGAGTTCTTGCTTTCAAAAGATGAAGCAGATCAGCTTATAATGTCAGCTAGAGATATAGTCTATAAGTAAAATGTTATGGATAAAAAAGATAAAAAAAGAACACTTACAATCAATGCTAATGTAAGCAAAAAAATTAAGATAGATCCTTTCAAAAAAAAGGAGAATAAACAAACTTTTACAATAGAAAAAAAGAAACCGTCATTTTTTAAAAAAGATATCAAAAAAACAAGTTTCATTAATCCAAAACATATGGACGGGAAGAAAAAACCAGTCTCTAGGAAATTTATTGAGAAACAAGCAACTAAAGATTTTATAAAGAAAAAAGAAGAAAAATTAGGAGGCAAACGTAAGCTAAAATTAAAAGAACCTATTGATAAAAGAGACCTAAAACTAACAGTTTCAAGAGCATTAAATGTCGAAGAAATAGAAATAAAACAGAGAAGTCTTGCTTCTGTAAAAAGAGCACGATTAAAAGAAAAAAGAAATAGTCCAGAAGCAGACGAAAAAAAAGAGTTTAAAAAAATAATTAGAGAAGTGAAGATCCCAGAGCAGATAACAATTCAAGAGCTATCCAATAGAATGGCAGAAAGATCAAACGATGTAATAAAATTTTTATTTAATATGAAAGTTATAGCCACAATTAATCATACAATAGATAAGGATACCGCAGAATACATAGTGAAAGAATTCGGTCACAAAGCTTTAGTTGAAGAGACCCTTTCATCTGAAATTAATAAAAAAGAAATTAATTTAAAGGGGGAAATTAAAAAAAGACCTCCTGTAGTTACAATTATGGGTCATGTAGACCATGGAAAAACCTCTTTATTAGACAATCTAAGAAATTCAAATGTTGTTTCCGGTGAATTTGGAGGTATCACTCAGCACATTGGTGCCTATCAAGTTAAAACTGATAAAAAAGAGTTGATAACTTTTATTGATACACCTGGTCATGCTGCTTTTACTGAAATGAGGGCAAGAGGATCAAAAATAACTGATATTGTAGTATTAGTTGTTGCTGCAGATGATGGGATAAAACCTCAAACTGTAGAAGCAATTAAACATGCCCAAGCGGCTAAAGTTCCTATAATCGTAGCTATAAACAAATGTGATTTACCGAATAAAAATATCAGTAAAATTAAAAATGAAATGATGCAATACGGCCTTATAGCAGAAGAACTTAGCGGAGAAACATTATTTGTCGAAGTGTCTGCAACAAAAAAAATTAATCTAGAAAAATTAAAAGAGAGCATCCTGCTCCAATCAGAGATACTTGATTTAAAAGCTTCGATTACTGGGCCTGCCAACGGAGTTGTTGTAGAATCAAAAATTGATAAGGGTAAGGGTCCTGTTTCTACAATATTAATTTCAAGTGGAAAACTTAATAAAGGAGATTATTTTGTTTGCGGCAACACTTGGGGAAAAATAAGAGCAATGATAGATGACTCGGGAAAAATGATAGAAGAAGCTCTTCCATCAACACCTGTAGAAATCTTAGGAATGAATAGTTCTGCATATGCTGGGGCAGAATTCTTTGTTACTGAAAATGAAAATAAAGCAAAAGAAATATCTGAATTTAAAACTAATAATAACTCAGAAAAAAATAAAATTATTCCTAAAGATAAGACTAAATTATTTGAAAGCAACAATGAAAAAAAAGAGTTAAATGTAATTATAAAATCAGATGTACAAGGCTCAAGTGAGGCTTTAAAAAATGCAATTGAAAAAATTCAACATAATGAAGTCGCAGCAAATATTATTTTATCAGACATAGGAATGATAAACGAGACTGACGTATCTTTAGCAAAAGCTTCAAATGCTTTACTTTTAGGTTTTAACGTAAAACCAAATCGTGAGGCAAAAAAATTAGCAGAGGATCAAAGTATTCAAATTAAATACTTTAATATTATTTACGAAGCACTAGAATTTATAGAAAAAAGTCTTTCAGGTTTACTTTCCCCGGATATAAAAGAGGTAATAATTGGAACAGCAGAAATTAAAAAAGTATTTAAAGTATCTAATGCTGGTAGAATTGCGGGATCCAAAGTAATAGATGGAGAGATAAAAAATAAATCTAAGGCCCGTCTTATAAGAGATGGAGTTGTAGTTTATGATGGAGAAATAATAAGTTTATTTAGAGAAAAAAATGCAGTCAAAGATGTTAAAAATGGATTCGAATGCGGCATAAGTTTAAAAGACTACATTGATTTTAAAGAAAAAGATATAATCGAGTCTTATCTAGCCGAAAAAATTGAAAGATCAATTTAATGCAAAAACAAATTCATAATTCAGGTTTTAGTCAGAGACAATTAAGAGTAGGAGAATTAGTTAAACAAAATATTGGCGAAATTTTTATCAGAAATGAAGCTAAAATTCCCTCAATAAACTGCAAAGTGGTAACAGTAACAGAGGTTAGAATGACGCCAGATCTAAAGACAGCCAGAGTATACGTTATTCCTCTTGGCGGAGTAGAGTTAAAAGAAACCGTTAGCATCTTGACGGAATACTCACATCTTGTTAGAAAAGCTCTTTCAAAAAGGTTAGATATTAAATTTCTTCCTAAGTTAAAATTTGTTGAGGATAGTTCATTTGAATATGCTGAAAAAATTGAAAAAATTATAAAAGAGAATAAAAAAAATGAGAAAAAAAAAACAGGATATAATTAAATCTCTAGCATTGCATTCTAAAGATGTAGGTTCTGCTGAAATTCAAATTGGTTTATTGAGCTCCAAAATAGATGTTTTAGCTGAACATTTTAAGAAATTTAAAAAAGATAAACACTCAACTGTTGGGTTAACTAAATCTGTAAATAAAAGAAAAAAATTACTTTCATATTTAAAAAAGAAAAATTTTGATTCTTATAATAAAGTAATAAAACAACTGAATTTAAGGAAATAATGTTTGATGTTAAAAAAGAAGAAATAAATATAAATAATAAAAAAATTACTTTAGAAACTGGAAAAATAGCAAGGCAAGCAGATGGAGCGATCATCGCGACCTGTGGAGAAACAGTGGTAATAGCGACCGTAGTGGGAGCAAAAAAAGTTAAAGAAGACCAAGACTATTTTCCTTTATCGGTAAATTATCAAGAAAAATATTACGCTGCTGGAAAAATCCCTGGAGGATATTTTAAAAGGGAAGCCAGACCAACAGAATCAGAAACTTTAATCTCGAGATTAATTGATAGACCAATAAGACCTTTATTTCCTTCAAGTTTTATTAATGAAGTTCAATTATTGCCAACAGTTTTATCTTATGATGGAGAAAACCAACCAGATATTTTATCTATAATAGCCTCATCTGCCGCCCTAGCAATTTCTGGTCTACCATTCCAAGGACCAATTGCTGCTAGCAGAGTTGGTTATAAAGATGGTAAATTTTTACTAAACCCATCACCAAAAGAACTAGAAGACTCAGAGCTAGACCTAGTTGTTGCAGGTACCAAAGACGCGGTTTTAATGGTTGAGTCGGAGACATCAGGTCTTTCAGAAAAAGTAATGTTAGATGCAGTTAAATTTGGACACGAAGGATTTGTGCCAATAATTAAAAAGATTGAGAGTTTAGCTAAAAAAGCTGGAAAACCAAAGTGGGATATAGAAGTACCTGATCACACTGAAGTAAAAAGTAAAATCTCTAAAGCATTGGAAAAAGACTTAAGAAAAGCTTTCAAAGAAACTGATAAAAAGAAAAGATCTACTGCGATACAAGAAGCAGAAACTAAATGCAAAGAAATGTTTGCTGAAAATGAAAACGTTACGGAAAATCAGGCAATGGCTCAACTTAAGTCTCTAGAGAAAGATATTGTTAGAACAGCAATTTTAAAAGATAAAAAAAGAATTGATGGAAGAGGTTTATCTGATGTAAGGCAGATTAAATGTGAAGTTGGAGTATTACCAAGAACACACGGTTCCGCATTATTTACAAGAGGAGAAACACAAGCTTTGGTAGTTACTACTTTAGGCATGTCAGATGATGAACAAAGATTTGAAAGTCTTGAAGGAATGCAAAGGTCAAAATTTATGTTACACTATAATTTTCCTCCTTTCTCAGTTGGTGAGTGTGGAAGAATTGGAACTGGAAGAAGAGAAATAGGACATGGAAAGTTAGCTTGGAGAGCGATAAAATCCTCTTTACCAAAAGCAGATAGCTTTCCTTATACACTAAGAGTGGTATCTGAAATAACAGAGTCCAACGGATCTTCTTCAATGGCTACTGTTTGTGGTACTTCATTATCATTGATGGACGCAGGTGTGCCCATAAAAGAACCTGTTGCGGGAATTGCTATGGGCTTAATAAAAGAGGGAGATAATTTCTCTGTTTTATCTGATATTTTAGGAGATGAGGATCATCTAGGGGATATGGATTTTAAAGTTGCGGGAACTAAGGACGGAATAACCTCATTACAGATGGATATTAAGATTACTGGTATTACTTTTGAAATAATGCAGCAAGCACTTGAACAAGCTAAAAATGGTAGAGAAAAAATATTATCAGAAATGAATAAAGCTATTGATAAATCAAGATCTTCTTTTTCTAAACACACTCCAAAAATGGAAACAATAAAAGTTGATAAAAAAGATATTGCTACGGTTATTGGTAAAGGCGGTGCTACTATTAGAGAAATAGTGGAATTATCTAACGCTAAAGTTGACGTAAAAGATACAGGCGAAGTCACGGTGGCAGCTCCCGACGAAGAGTCTAGAAATAAAGCAATCGATTTCATTAAAAATTTAGTAGCAAAACCTGAGATTGGAAAAATTTATAAAGGGAAAGTTGTTAAGATAATGGAATTCGGCGCTTTCGTAAATTTTTTAGGAAAACAAGACGGTTTAGTTCATATATCTGAACTTGCTGGAAAAAGAGTTGCTAAAGTTACTGATGTAGTAAAAGAAGGGGATGAAGTTTCAGTCAAAGTAGTAGGTTTTGATAGAGGAAAAGTTAAATTATCAATTAAGCAAGCGGTAGCTTAATTTTTTTAATTTTATACTCAAAATTTTGAGTTGTTTTATTTACTTGCAATTGTTTTGCTCCATTTCTTAAATGAAAATTTCTAGCCATTTCAGTTAAAGGAGAGAGAGTTACCAATCTATTTAAATAATTAGATTTTTTAATTTTTTTAAATACTTCCTTTACTATTAGTTTGCCCCCACCTTTTTTTTTAGACCATACCGTATATGCAATAGCTATCTTACCTACATTTTGATCTCTCAAAGCACTTTGTAAGTATGCATCTTTTGTCATAAGATCTAATTCTTGAACAGTTTTAGGAATATCATTAGCAAATCCAAAGCACATTATTGCACAAATTTCATTTTTATACTTAACCCCATAAATTTTGCGTCCATAGCTAGTTCTAAAATCAATATCAAGTTCAGGTCTGATTGGATCTTCTTTCGTATCACAAGATTTTAGTTCAACAAGTTCTGCTCCCTTAATCCAATCAAAAAAATTATTTAATTTTTCTTGAAATTTTTCATTAATTTTTTTCATTTTGGAAATATTTATAAGCCTTTTTATAAATTTTTAGGTATGCATTCTTCGCAGATCAGGAAATATTTTTTGGATTAGGCATGCCAACTTTATTATAACCAGCATCTACATAATGGATTTCACCAGTTACACCCGCAGCTAAATCACTCAATAAATAAACGGCTGCGTTTCCAACATCATTAATATCAACGTTCCTTTTCAAAAGAGAGTGGTCCGCATTCCATTTATATAAAAATTTTGCATCTCCAATTGCTGAAGCTGCTAAAGTCTTAATTGGTCCTGCACTTATTGCATTTACTCTAATACCTCTGGAGCCCAAATCCCTTGCCAAGTATTTAGTGCTAGTTTCTAAAGCAGCCTTACACACTCCCATAACATTATAATTTGGAATCACTTTGTTTGACTCATAGGTTAATGTAAGCATACTAGAACCTTCTCCCATAATTTTAGAAGCTTCTTTTGCCACCTCAGTAAATGAAAAACAAGAAACTTGCATACTTTTTAGAAAGTTTTCTCTTGTAGTATTTAGATATTCTCCATTTAGTTCATTTTTGTCAGAAAATGCTATTGCGTGTACCACGAAATCTAGTTTCCCCCATTTTTTTTTAATGTCCCCAAAAAGTTTTGAGATTTCTTCTTTATTTTCAACGTTGCAACTCAGAATAAGACTAGAATTTACTGATTGTGCTAAAGGCTCAACTCTTCGTTTTAATGCATCACCTAAATACGTGAAAGCCAATTCAGCACCATTTTCAGAGAGTTTTTTTGATATACCCCATGCGATAGAGCGCTCGTTTGCTACTCCCATTATTAGACCTTTCTTTCCTTTAACTATAGACATATTTATACCTTTTCAAAAATTAAGGTTGCATTAGTGCCGCCAAAACCAAAACTATTAGACATAACCGAGTCAAGTTTTGCATTTTTTTCAACTTTTGTAATTATAGAAAATTTTTTTGCCTCTTCATCCATCTCATTAACATTTGCTGAACCAGCAATAAAATTATTTTTCATCATTATTAAACAATAAATTGCCTCGTGGACAGAAGCAGCGCCAAGCGGATGTCCTGATAATGATTTAGTAGAACTAATTTTTGGTACTTCATTTTTAAATGCTTCAGAAATTGCTTTAAGTTCAGTAATATCTCCAACAGGAGTAGAAGTACCATGAGTATTAATATAATTGATTTTATTTTTAGAAGTTTTTAGAGCCATACTCATACATCTTACAGCACCTTCACCAGATGGTGCCACCATGTCGCTACCATCAGATGTTGCTCCATAACCAGTAATCTCTGCATAAATTTTTGCTCCTCTTGCTTTAGCATGCTCATACTCTTCAAGAACTAAAACTCCGCCACCCCCCGCTATTACAAACCCATCTCTAGTTTTGTCATATGGTCTTGATGCTTTTTCAGGAGTATCGTTATATTTTGAAGAAAGTGCAGTCATCGCATCAAACATAGCAGTCATTGCCCAATGCAATTCATCGCTCCCCCCCGCAAAAACAATTTTTTGTTTTCCATATTGAATTAACTCCACACCATTTCCAATACAATGACCGCTAGTAGCACATGCTGAACTTATAGTGTAATTGACTCCTTTAATTTTAAAAGGGACAGCTAAAGTTGCTGATGCAGTACTTGCCATAGTTCTTGGAACAATAAAAGGACCCATTTTTTTTGGTATTTTTTCTCGAGTTTTATCAGCTGCTAATATTACATTTTCTATTGAAGGCCCGCCTGACCCCATCACCATACCCGTGAGTTCATGGCTAATTTCATTTGGTTTAAGACCCGAGTCTTTCACGGCTTCGTCCATAGCGATGTAATTGTAAGCTGATCCTTTTCCCATAAATCTCATAATCTTTCTATCTACAAAATCTTCGACTTTAATTTTTGGTTTTCCGTGAATATTACTTTTTAAATTATGTTCTTTGTATTCTTCGCAAAAACTTATACCAGACTTTGAATTCAATAAGGATTCATATACTTCTTTTTGATTGTTTCCTAAACATGATACAATACCTATTCCTGTTACTACGACTCTTTTCATTATTTAAATAATCCTACTTTCAAATTTTCTGCAGAATAAATTTCTTTTCCATCAGCTTTAAGATTTCCGTTTGCTAAACCAACTGTTGTTCCTTCTTTAATTAAAACTCTTTTCATATTTATTTCATAACTCGCTATTTTAATACTTTTTAAAACTTCTCCAGTAAATTTTACAGTATTTACACCCAACGCTCTACCTTTTCCTGGGTTACCTAACCAACCTAAAAAAAAGCCAACTAGTTGCCACATAGCATCGAGACCTAAACAACCAGGCATTACAGAGTCATTTTTAAAGTGACAATCAAAAAACCACAAACTATCTTTAATATCTAACTCGGCTTTAATTAACCCTTTTTTAAACATACCCTTATTTTCACTAATTTCTGTTATTCTGTCAAACATGAGCATGGGAGGAAGTGGAAGCTTTGCGTTACCTGGGCCAAATAAATCGCCGTTTCCACATTCAATTAGCTCTTCATAAGTATAAGATGTTTTTTTTTTCATAAACTTTTATATTTATTACTTTATTTAAGATAAATTTAATATACTATTTATTTAAAACAATTTTAAACAAAAATAAAATGGACAAAAATCAAGTTTTTATAGATAAACTGAGAACTTCTGGCCTAAGACCTACCAAACAAAGAATTTTGATAGCAAAAAACTTGTTTAAAAGGAAAAAAACTTTTCATTTCACAGTTGAAAAACTAAACAAAGTAATTAATAAAAAAGAAAGTGAAAAAGTTTCATTGGCAACAATCTATAATACAGTAGAAGCATTTACAAAAGCCGGTTATCTTAAAGAAATTTTAACAAGTAAAAGCAAAAGTTACTACGATACTAACATAAAGTCGCACCATCATTTCTATGATGAAGGAACAAAAGAACTCACTGATATTGATTATAATCAAGTAAAGTTAAGTAAAGTTCCTATCCCTCCTAAAGGAAAAAAAATTAAAAACCTCGAAGTTGTAATTAGAGTACAAAAATAATTATCATATATTGACTTTATAGTTTAGAATAATTATAAACTAGAGTAACATTAAAAAACGTATGAGCGTAGAATTTAAAAAAAACGGTAACGGAAAATGTCCTGTCATGCATGGAAGTATGACCGAACAAACCACGCCAACACATTGGTGGCCAAAAAATCTAAATTTGGATATTTTGCATCAACATGACACTAAAACTAATCCAATGGATAAAAAATTCGATTACCAAAAAGAGGTAAAAAAATTAAATTTTAAAGGAATTAAAAAAGATTTAATAAAGTTAATGACCGATAGCCAAGAATGGTGGCCTGCAGATCTTGGACATTACGGCGGATTATTTATAAGAATGGCCTGGCATTCCGCTGGAACTTATAGAATTGCTGATGGTCGTGGGGGAAGTGGAACTGGTAATCATAGATTTGCTCCTCTTAATTCGTGGCCTGATAATACTAATCTAGATAAGGCAAGACGATTACTCTGGCCTATTAAAAAAAAATACGGAAATAAAATAAGTTGGGCTGACTTAATGATATTAGCTGGGAACATGGCTTATGAGTCAATGGGATTAAAAATGTATGGTTTTTCTTTTGGAAGAGAAGATATATGGCATCCAGAAAAAGATGTTTACTGGGGGTCAGAAAAAGAATGGTTACAGGATAAAAGATATTCTAATAATGGCGATCGTAAATCATTAGCTAATCCATTAGCTGCTGTTGTTATGGGTCTAATTTATGTAAACCCAGAAGGTGTTGATGGAAAACCAGACCCATTAAGAACAGCTCATGATGTTAGAGAAACATTTGGCAGGATGGCTATGAACGACGAAGAGACATGTGCATTAACCGTCGGTGGACATTCAGTTGGAAGAGCACATGGTAATGGCGATGCGTCTTTATTAGGACCAGAACCTGAAGCAGGAGAAGTTCATGAGCAAGGATTTGGATGGAATAGAAAAGGTGGTGGAGGTTTAGGAGTAAATCAAGTAACAAGCGGTATCCAAGGAGCTTGGACAACTCATCCAAACAAATGGGATGATTCTTATTTAAAAATTCTATTAGATTATGAGTGGGAACTTAAGAAAAGCCCAGCAGGAGCTAATCAGTGGGAACCAGTGAATATGAAAGAAAGTGACAAACCCGTTGATTTGGGCGATCCATCTATTAAAAGAAATCCTATTATGACAGATGCTGATATGGCTATGAAAATGGATCCAAGTTACAGAAAAATTTCTGAAGAGTTTAGAAAAGATCATAAATATATGGCAGATTCTTTTACTAGAGCATGGTTTAAGTTGACTCATAGAGATATGGGACCAAGAAAATATTATATTGGACCAGACGTACCCAAAGAGGATTTAATTTGGCAAGACCCAGTGCCACAAGGAAAAAAAAGTTTTAGTGTTACAAAAGCTAAAAAATTGATTGAAGCAACAGGTTTAAAAAATTCAGATTTAATTAGCACAGCCTGGGATAGTGCTAGAACTTATAGAAGAACAGATTGTAGGGGTGGAGCTAATGGAGCAAGAATTCGCTTATTACCTCAGAGAAAATGGACAGGAAACGAACCAGCCAGATTAAATAAAGTCCTTGGAAAATTAGAAAAGGTAGCTAAAAAAGTTAAAGCGAGTGTTGCAGATATTATTATTCTAGCAGGAAATGTTGGTTTAGAAAAATCTATTAAAAAGGCCGGATTTAAAGTTAATATACCTTTTTTACCTGGCAGAGGTGATGCATCGCAAGATCAAACTGATATTGACTCATTTAAAGTGCTAGAGCCTTTGCATGATGCTTTCAGAAATTGGGTAAAAGAAGAATATTCAGTTAGTCCAGAGGAGATGATGTTAGATAGAGCGTCTTTAATGAACCTGTCTGCAAAAGAAATGACAGTATTAATTGGCGGTATGAGAGTTTTAGATACAAATCACGGAAATTCAAAACACGGTGTATTTACTAATAAACCAGGAGTTTTAACAAACGATTTCTTTGTAAATCTTACTGATATGAAATTTAGATGGAAGCCTATAAGTAAAGACCTTTATGAAATTGTCGATAGAAAATCTAAAAAAACTAAGTTTACGGCTTCAAGGGTTGATTTAGTTTTTGGGTCGAACTCAGTTCTTCGGTCTTACGCAGAGGTCTACGCTCAAGATGATAACAAAGAAAAATTTGTTAAAGATTTTGTTAAAATTTGGTCAAAAATTATGAACTCTGATAGGAAAGAAATTTCAAAGCTAAATTAATATTTTATTATGGTGGAATTTACCCAAGGAATCTTTACTGCAGCTAGAAACGTTTATAGAAGCAATAGAGGTTCGTTACTTAGAACACTAGTTTATACTATCGGTCACTTTGCAATTGCAATAATTGTTTTAATGTCTATTGCAGATGTTTCATTTGCCATTGCATTAACAGACGCTATCGTAGAACCTCTAGCTAACGCTGTGTGGTATTTTATGTTAGATAAATTTTGGGCTTCAAAATTTTCAAAAAAATAATAATCTTTACTACAATCTTCCCCACAAGCTCTCTTTTTTTATCCATCCTTTGTAATCATTGACACGCACTTTACACCACTCTTCTGAGCACTTTGATATCAAACACAACTTGCCTTTTTGAAGTTTTACCTGAGGTTTTGAAAAAACAGTTGGTCTTTTAAAAATCATGACATCTTCATCAACAGTTATTGCAGCCTTTCTTTTTGATAGCTGAGAAACATGTATCCATCCAGAATTATTTTCATGGTCTCTAATTTTTCTAAAATTATCAGATTGATCTTGAATAATTACAGGTAAAAATTTCTTTTTGTAAAAAATTTTTATAGGATATTCACGTGATGGACCTTGTCTTAAATTAACTTCATTATATCTTAAAGTTAGAAAATACTCTTCATTTTGAGCATTTAACTCTAAAAAACTAAATAAAAAAATAAAAAAAAATAAACTTTTTAACATTGATTTATACAATTTGAGTTAATATTTAGTTTTATTTTTCTAAAATTAGTTTTTAAGGCATCAAATATCAAAACATTACCGTGTAAATAAGATTTTAATTTTAGAATAGAAGTAATTACTTCATTGGCTATCAAAGTTCCAAATATACCTGCTACAGGCGGCGATATACCTTCGCTATCACAGTTTAAATTATTTTCAGGGTCATCCGGCATAAAGCATCTGAAACATGGAGTTTTTTTCTTAAAATTAAAATTGAATAATTGACCATCAAATTTACTAATTGCAGCAGTTATTAAAATTTTTTTTTTCTTTTTGCAAAAATCGTTAATTAAATACCTTGTTAAAAAATTATCAGTTCCGTCACATATAATATCAAATTGACTTAAAATTTTGTTTATATTTTTTTTATTAATACGTTCTTTGAAAGTTATAATTTTAATTTTTTTATCCAAAGAATTTATTCTCTTTTTGGCCTGTTTAACTTTATATTTTCCTATATCTTTACTATCAAATAAAATTTGTCTATTTAAATTAGATAATTCAACTTTATCGTTGTCTACTAGCCCTATAGTTCCCACTCCACAATTGGCTAAATACATTAATAATGGACATCCTAGTCCCCCAACTCCCACTATTAATACTTTAGAATGAGATATTTTTTTTTGGCCTTTAATGCCAATGTCCTTGAGTATTATTTGTTTATAATATTTTGTTAATTCAGTGTTGTTATAATTCATTTCATTTGCCAGTAGACCCAAATCCACCTTGACCCCTCTTAGTATCATCCAATTTATCTACCTCAATAAACTCTGCAGTAATCGTAGGACTTAAAACCATCTGAGCTATTCTTAATCCATTTTTAACTTTAAATATTTCCTTTCCTAAATTAATCAATATAACTTTAATTTCACCTCTATAATCCGAGTCTATAGTGCCTGGAGTATTAAGTACTGTAATTTTTTGTTTTGAAGCCAAACCCGATCTAGGTCTTATTTGCATCTCAAAACCCCTAGGAATTGAGAGGAAGATTCCCGTTGGGATAATGCTAACCTCTCCAGGGTTTATTAAAATTTCATTATCAATAAAAGCTGCGAGATCTACTCCGGCAGAGCCATTTGTTTCATATTTAGGTGTTTTTACTTTTTCAGAAAGTTTTTTAATTAAAACTTTTGTCATTAATTAATAACTTATTTATTATTTTTTCTGCTATAATTGATGCAATAAAACTTTTTTTGTTCTTTCTAATTTTTTCACTTTTTCCATTTTTTTCTAAATAATAAATTTCATTATAGTCTTTATTAAAACCAAAATCTTTTTTTGACACATCGTTTGCTAGTATTATATCACAATGCTTACGTTTTAATTTGATTTCAGAATTTTTAATCAGCCTTTCTGTTTCAGCTGAAAATCCAACTAAAATTTTAGGCTTATATCTATTACTTTTTCCCAAGTATTCCAAAATATCAATATTTTTTTCTAAAGTTAAATTTTTAATTTTATTAGAATCTTTTTTTATTTTACTTTTTAGTTGTATGACAGGCTTAAAATCAGAAACGGCAGCGGCACAAACTACGATATCTGCAGGCAAACATTTTTTAACAACTCTGAACATTTCATCAGCTGTTGTGACCCTATGAATTTTAATATCCTTAGTCGCACCTATATTAGTTGGACCAGTAATCAAAGTGGTGTTTACACCTAAGCGAGATAAAGCGAACGCTATTTCATATCCCTGTTTCCCTGAGGACTCATTAGAAATATATCTTACAGGATCAATATATTCTCTTGTAGGACCTGTTGTAACAATTGCTTTAATTTTTTTATGCTTGAATTTGTCCTTATTTTGAAAAAATTTTTTTATTTCAGAATATATTTCTTTTGGACTAGCCATTTTACCTTCGCCATATTCTCCACATGCCATTTCGCCTATAGTTGGTCCTATAAACTTATATCCGTAGCCAACTAAGGTTTTAAAATTAATTTGAGTAGCCTTATGATCCCACATTCTGACGTTCATTGCTGGTGCTAAATAAACCATTTTATTTGAAGCTAATATAGCAGTGCTAGCAAGATCTTCAGCACGGCCTGAGCTAAGTTTACTTAAAAAATTTGCTGTTGCTGGAACCACAAGTATTAAATCTGCCCATCTAGATAATGAGATATGATCTATCTCTGACTCATTATTTAAATCAAATAGATTATCATAAGGTTTTTTACCAACTAAAGAAGTTATAGATAATGGAGTAACAAATTCTTTACCACTCTTAGTAAGTATTGTTTTTATTTCAAAATTATTTTTTTTAAATAATCTTAATAAATCTAAGCTCTTATAGGCAGATATTCCACCACCTATAACTAAAAGAATTTTTTTTGTTTTATCTTTCATAGTTTTATTAAAATACTATTAATGTAAAAATTACAATACCTAAAAGAGAAATAATGATATTATTTCTAAATCCTTTGATTTTAAGCTTTTCATTTTCCAAAGAATTATTGTTATAACTTGCTAAATTTAACTTACCTTCCGCTATAAGTTGGAGAGCGTAGTTAGCTCTATCCATAAATTTTGGAAAATCCGGAATTCTTTTTAGAATCTCAGCGGAAGTATTTAAAGCTTTATTTACTGTATTTTCTGGTGCTTTTAAATTTTTAATCCAATCTTCTAAAACTGGTTTTGAAACTTGCCAAATATTTGTGTTTGGATATAATTTTCTAGCAACACCTTCAACTACAACCATTGTTTTTTGTAATAAAAGAAGTTGTGGTTGTGTAGCCATGTTAAATTTCTCAGTAATTTCAAATAATTGAGCCAATAAATTTCCACCAGAAATATCTTTAATTGACTGCCCAAATATAGGCTCTCCTACAGAACGAAGAGCTTGTGCAAAATCATCTTTAGAGGCATTACTAGGCACTAAACCAGCTTCAAAGTGTACTTCTGCGACTTTCTTATAGTCCCTTTGAATAAAACCATATAAAATTTCAGCTAAATATCTTCTATTATTAATATCAAGTCTTCCCATTATTCCAAAATCCACTGGGACAATACTCCCTTTATCATTTACAAATAAATTTCCTTGATGCATATCGCCATGAAAAAAACCATCCCTAACAGCTTGTTTTAAGAAATGTTGAATAAGATTTTCGGCTAAGTTTTTTAGTTTAATTCCTTTTCTACTAAGTTCTTCCTGTTCTCGGATTGAAACTCCTTTAACCATATCCAAAGTTAAAACTTTTTTTGAAGTATAAGGCCAATAGATTAATGGAACTTCAAAACCAGCGTCATTTTTTGTATTTTCATAAAGCTCATTAGCTGCAGCAGCTTCAAACCTTAGATCCATTTCAATATTTGTAATTTCTCTTAATAGATGAACAACTTCTACTAACTTTAATCTTTTAGTTTTTGATAGAAGGCTTTCAGTAATGTATGCAAGCAACATTAAAGCATCTAATTCTTCATTAAAAATTTTTTCTATACCAGGTCTTAAAATTTTTATAGCAACATCTTTTTCTTTATTTTCTATTTTTAATTTTGCAATATGAACCTGGGCTATGGAAGCCGCAGCTATAGGATCACTAAAGTTAAGAATATTTTGAAATTGTTTTTCGCCTATTTCTCTAATCAGAATTTGTTTTGCTATATTAGTTTTAAAGGGAGGCAGTCTGTCTTGAAGTTTTTCTAAATCTCTAGTTAATTCTTGACCAATAATATCAGGTCTAGTAGCTAAAAATTGTCCTAGTTTTATAAAGGTAGTTCCCATTCCCTCCAAGGCATCACATAACTTTTCCCCGGGTCTTTTATTTGAAATAAATGGACTTTTCGCGGAACCTATAGAAAGTATATTAAAACATAATTTAAGAGACAAAGGGACTTTGTAAATTTGATTTATTGTTTCCAAAGCTCCTGATGAACCCAATTTTCTGGCTATTTTAAATAATTGAAATAATTTTCTTATCATTTTAGATTTTCCATGCTGAATGGATCGCAGCTATGCCATTGGATAAATTTCTATATTCTACGTTAGAAAATTTATTTGTTTTGAGTTTATCTGCTAATTCATCTTGATCATAAAATTTATCAATACTTCGAACTAGATACTCATAAGGAGTTTCGCTACCAACAACAAATTTTCCTATTTTTGGAATTAATTTTGAATAAAATTTATAAAGATTTTTAATTAATTCGTTTTCTACTTTAGAAAATTCAAGACAGACAAATCTACCACCAATTTTGAGTACTCTAAACGCCTCTGCAAGAGATTTATTTATATCACTCACATTCCTTATGCCGAAACTAATTATATAAAAATCAAATGTTTCATTTTTAAACGGTAGTTTTTCTGCTGAAGTTTTTGTCCAATTTATATTTTTTAAAGTTTTGAGTTTATCTTTTCCCGAATTAAACATTTCATTATTTGGCTCAACACACTCAATTCTTATTTCGTTTGCAAGTCTTTTACTTATTAATTTAGCAATATCGCCTGTACCTGAAGCAACATCAATACAATAATTTTTTTTTTGAGGTTTAATCCAATCAATTAAATTATTTTTCCAAATCCTATGAACACCTAGTGACATAATATCGTTCATCAAATCATATTTTTTATAAACTTGTGAAAATACGGAGTTGACTAATAACTTTTTTTCTTGATTATATAATTTCATACATAAATTATATGCCAGAATTACCAGAAGTTGAAGTTGTTAAAAAGTCTTTAAAAAAAATAGTTTGTTTAAGGATAAAAAGCATTAAAATAAATAGTGTAAAATTAAGATATAAATTAGATAAAACATCTTTTTTAGGATTAATCAATAAAAAGATTTTATCAGTTAAAAGAGTCTCAAAGTTTATCTTAATCAATTTTTCAAATAAAAAAACTTTAATAATTCATCTAGGAATGACCGGTAAATTTTATATTATATCAAAAATTGGTGGTAATCCTAAACCATTAAGTTTTTATTATGGAATAAATAAAAACAATAATCATGATCATATTATAATAATTTTAGAAAAAAAATTAAAGTTAATTTACAATGACGTAAGACGGTTTGGTTTTTTTAAAGTAGTTTGGACAAAAGATATTAAAAAAAATAAACACTTTTCAAAACTAGGACCTGAACCATTATCTGAAAAATTTAATTTTAATTATTTTAAGGAAAAAATATTTAATAAAAAAAAAAAGATTAAAGATTTATTAATGGATCAAAGATTTGTTTCTGGACTAGGAAATATTTATGTAAATGAAATTTTATTTTTAAGTAAAATTAAACCTTTTAAAATAAGCAATAAAATTAAAGACAAAAATATTATCAGTATAGTTAGAAATACAAAAAAGATTTTAAAAAAATCTATTAAGCTTGGTGGGTCCTCAATAAAGGACTTTACCTATAATTTAGGTACAAGAGGAAATTTTCAACAAAAATTTAAAGTTTATGGTAGAAATGGTCTTAAATGTTTAAGCATTAATTGTACTGAGCATATAAAGAAAAGAATTTTTTCGAATAGGTCATCTTATTATTGCGATTATTGCCAAAAATAATAAGTTGACCACATAAATTCCGCAATATATATATCAAAGCAATTATGCCAAATACTAAATCTGCTATCAGAAGAGTAAGAAGAGTGAAAAAGCAAACATCTGTTAATCGAACTAGAAAAGGTAGATATAAAAGTGCTTTAAAAAAGATGGATGGTTTTTTAAATTCTAAATCAAAAGAAAAAGCAAAGCAATTTTTTCCATCTTTTCAGTCAATTCTAATGCAGGTTGCTAAAACTGGAGTTGTAAATAGAAAAACTGCAGCTAGAAAAATTTCAAGAGTTCAAAAAAGAATTTCAAAATAATATCAATTTAAGGTTGTCGATACTAGAAATTTACACTTTATCTAGTATTTAAAAACTAAATGTAGTTTTTTTTTCTTTTATCAGTTGAAAATTTTTTTTTATTTTAAATTCTATCTTTACGATAACTGTACAACCTGAATTGATTTTTTTTAATAAAATAAAAAAAATTTGTTGCAAGTTTTTTAAATAAATAGTCTAAATAAATTTCTAATAATTTAATTACATGGAAAAAAAATTTATGAAACAGCAGAAATTCTTTGTTTCCGAAGAAGAGAAAACATTGAAGTGGGACAATGTTTTAAATTCATTTGAGGAAACCTTTGGATCAGAAGTATTTAATAGCTGGCTTAAAAACATAACATTGATTAAAGAGTATAATGACTATTTAGTATTGGGGGTTCCCACTCGTTTTTTTAGAGATTGGATAGTTTCTAGATATCTAGATAAAATATTGAAACAAGTTAAAAATTTTAAATTAAGTTTAAATAGAATAGAATTCAAAATTACAGAGGAAATCAACAAAAACCACGAAAATCAAATAAAACTAAGTGATTTAAATAAGGTTACCGAGATAAAAGACTCTATTCTCAATTATAACAGACTGAATCCGAACCTTAACTTTGAAAGCTTTATAAAAGGAAAAAGCAATGAAGTTGCTCTTTCTTACTCTAGACGAGTTTGTGAACAAATATCTAGGTATAATCCCCTTTATATATATGGCGGAGTTGGATTGGGAAAAACGCACTTACTAAATGCTATAGGATTACAATTACAAGAAGATAATAATGTTATGTTTATATCCGCCGAAAGGTTTATGTACCATTTTATAAAATCAATTAAAAAAAACGACATGGTCAATTTTAAAGATTTTTTTAGAAAGTCATCAGTTTTCATTTTAGACGATATACAATTTATTCGAGGAAAGGAGAGCTTGCAGGAAGAATTTTTTCATACCTTTAATAGTTTAATGGACAAAGGCTCTCAAATTATTATATCAGCAGACAGGCCTCCATTAAAGTTGGATAGAGTACAAGAGAGAATAAAGTCAAGACTTTCAGGAGGTTTAATTGTAGATATTGACTTACCTGACTTAGAATTAAAAAAAAATATAATAAATCAAAAAATTGCAGAGACATCTAGAGAATTTAAAGAAAATATTAATATATCCGAAGACGTAGTAAATTTTATAGCTAATGAGAGCAAAACTAACATTCGAGAATTACTCGGTGTATTAAATAGAGTTATAGCTTTTAGTAGAGTTCATAAAAGAGTGTTAAACACGAGTGATTGTAAACAAATTTTGAAAGATGTTTTTAATCAAGTTAAAATTGTAACTGTAGACAAAATCCAGAACGTAGTATGTAATTTTTTTGATATTCCTTTAAGTGAGATGTTATCACAAAGAAGATCCAGACCTTTAGCGAGACCAAGACAGGTTGCAATGTATTTAGCTAAAAAACTTACCACTAGATCACTACCAGAAATTGGAAGAAGATTTGCTAATCGAGATCATACAACTGTTATTCACGCTGTTAAAACTATAACTAGAATCTCTGAAAATTACGAAGAAATGAAAAAAAATATTAGCCAAATAAAAAGTTTAATATTTGAAGAATAAAAAATGCAATTCTCAATAAAAAGAGACTCTTTGTTAAAGTCACTTAATTTTGTTCAGGGAGTTGTTGAAAAGAAAAATACCCTACCAATACTTTCAAATGTTTTAATCGAGGCAAAAGATCAAAAGCTGATTATCGTGGCGACAGATTTGGATATAATTTTTTATGATGAAATTGACAATATAAATGTAAAGAATGAAGGTAAAACTACAACTTCAGCCGCCGTTTTGTACGATATTTTGAGAAAAATTTCTTCAGACTCTGAAATATTTTTCGATTTAAAAAATAATAACAAAATTAGTCTTAAAACTGATAATTCCGATTTTAATTTGTTATGCCTACCGACAGAAAATTTTCCCTCTTTTGATGATAAGTTTAATGATAATGAAATTATGTTAAATAATAAAGAATTTTTATCGTTATTAAATAAAGTAAAAATTTCTATTTCTAATGATGATACAAGACATTATTTAAACGGTATTTATTTTCACATAATGTCAAATCAGGATAAAAACTATCTTACCGGAGTAGCTACGGACAGCCACAGACTTTCATCTAGTAGTATTTTAATTGAAAATCCTCAAAGTTTTTCATCTTTAATATTACCTAGAAAAACTGTTTTTCAATTATGCTCTTTATTAGCTGAGACAACCGATAAAGTTGTTATGCAAACTAGTGAAAATAAAATTCAATTTAAAATTGGAAAAATTAAGTTAGTATCAAAAGTTATTGATGGAAAATTTCCTGATTATAAGCAAGTAGTACCCACTCAAAATAAAAAAATTGTTTCAGTTGACTGCAAGGAATTTATCGATTCTATTGAAAGAGTAACAGCTGTATCTTTAGATAGAAAAGAGGGAGTAAAATTAGAAATAAAACAAGACAATATAAGACTTTCAGTTAATAGCACTAACGCTGGTGAGGGAAACGAAGTTATAAAAGCAGATTTTAATGCAGATGACTTATCTATTAGTTTTAATTCAAAATATCTTATAGATATTGCATCTGTAGTGGAAAATAAGACTATAAAATTATTACTCAAGGATTCGGGCTCACCAGTTTTAGTTCAAGATAACTCAGATAAAAATAGTTATTTTGTTATAATGCCCATGAAACTGTAAAATAATTAAATTTTGATCTTTTTTTTTTATTTTAGACTAAAATCATTGATAACACTAAGTTCTAAGGCCCTCTGGTTTCGAGTGATTTTTAATATATGCGAAAAAATGCTATAAGTACTGGTCTTTTAAACAAACTCATGTCTAACAAACCAAACACAATTAAAAAAAGTTTCTACGGTGCCGACTCAATAAAAGTTCTAAAAGGACTGGATGCTGTTCGTAAAAGACCAGGAATGTATATCGGAGATACCGATGATGGAACTGGATTGCATCATATGGTCTTCGAAGTAGTAGATAACTCTATTGATGAAGCTTTAGCTGGTTATTGTAAAAATATAACAGTTTCAATAAATAAAAATAACACAATAACTGTCGAAGATGATGGAAGAGGTATACCTATTGACTTGCATAAAGGAGAAAAAGTTTCTGCAGCAGAGGTAATTATGACTCAATTACATGCGGGAGGTAAATTTGATCATAACTCTTACAAAGTTTCTGGAGGGTTGCATGGGGTAGGTGTTTCAGTAGTTAACGCTTTATCTGAAAATCTAGAGCTTGCGATTTATAGAGATAAAAAGGAATATAAAATTGAATTCAACAATGGCAAATCAGCAAAACCTCTTAAAAAAATTGGAAATACAAAAAAACAAGGAACAAGCATAACGTTTCTTCCATCTAAAGAAATATTTTCTACAATAAAGTTTAGTACAACAATCCTACAAAAAAGAATGCAAGAGCTTGCTTTTCTTAACAAAGGGGTAAAAATAACTTTAATAGATGATACAGGAAAGACCCCCAAAGAATTTGTAAATAAATATGATGGGGGAGTACTTGAATTTGTTAAACACATTAATAGAAAGAAACCAATTTTAATTAATAAAAATGAAAAAGAAGTATTTAAAAAACCAGTATTTATAAGCGGGGAAAAAGATAACGTTTCAATTGAATGTGCATTTGAATGGAACGCTGGTTATTCTGAAGAAGTGCTAGCTTTTACAAACAATATTCATCAAAAAGATGGTGGAACACATTTGCTTGGATTTAGAAGTGCTCTAACAAGAGTAATAAACAAATATTCTTCAGACAAAAATAAAAAAAATAAGTTAACTCTCTCAGGAGAAGACATTAAAGAAGGATTAACCGCAGTATTGTCAGTCAAGATGCCCGATCCTAAATTTTCATCACAAACAAAAGATAAATTGGTATCCTCAGAAATACGTTTAATTGTTGAAAATATAGTAAATAGCAAAATCTCTACTTGGTTCGATCAAAACCCTAGTGTTGCGAGAGCAGTTTTGGAAAAAATTACTCAAGCCGCAGTAGCAAGAGATGTTGCTAGAAAAGCAAGAGATAGTGTTAGACGTAAGGGTGCTTTCGAGCTTTCCGGCCTACCAGGCAAACTCGCAGACTGTCAAATTTCAAAAAAAGATGGAACCGAACTATACATAGTAGAGGGAGACTCTGCGGGAGGGTCAGCAAAACAAGGTAGAAATAGGGAATTTCAAGCAGTATTACCTTTAAGAGGAAAGATTTTAAACACTTTTGTTAACAATAATTCAAGAACTAATGGGAATAACGATTATGCTACTAAAGCTCTTTCAAAAATGATGTCATCAAATGAAATAGTTACTCTGATAAATGCATTAGGCACAGGATCAAAAGATTTTAATTTAGAAAATCTAAGGTACGACAAGATTATAATTATGACGGATGCTGACGTAGATGGCTCACATATAAGAACTTTGCTATTAACTTTCTTTAACAATTCACCATTTAATAATTTGATAGAGAATGGGCATCTATATTTAGCCCAACCACCTTTATTTAAAGTAACAAAAGGGAGTAAAAGTGCCTATATAAAAGATGAAAAATCTTTGGAAGAATACATAATAAAAAACAGCGATCATAATTCAAAAAAAAAATAAAAAAAATAAAAAAGAGCTTCAAAGCTTAATAGATGAATATAAGCAAAATTTTACTATTCAAAGATTCAAAGGTTTGGGAGAAATGAATCCCGAAGAACTTTGGGATACAACACTTAATCCAGATAATCGAACACTTTTAAAAGTGCAATATTCAAAAGGAACAAAAGAAAAATCGAAAGAGGACCAAAAAATAATCCAAATTTTAATGGGCGATGAGGTAGCACCTAGAAAAGATTTTATTACAAGTAAAGCTTTAGATGTTACAAATCTAGACATTTAGTTTATGAAGCTATCTACATTGTTTAGGTTAGAAGAAGATTTAAACCTAGATAAAAATACTTTAGTAATTTTACGCTGGATTGCAATTATCGGACAATTAACTGCAATAAATCTCGTTTATTTCTACCTTAAATTAGAATTCCCTATTTTAATTGCGTATTTAGTAGTTTTATCAGGTCTCTTAACTAATCTATTTTTACAATTTAGGATAAAATCAGTCTTACTAAAAGATTTATATGCATCTTTATTCTTAATTCACGATTTAATTCAACTTAGCCTTTTATTATACTTAACTGGAGGAATCTCAAATCCATTTTCAATACTTATGATTATTCCAGCAATAGTTTCATCATCATTTTTAAGTATGGGAACTACAATTATATTGGGGATTTTAACTTTAATTTTTTTATTTCTTCTTACAATTTTTCATTATCCGCTACCCGGGATACATGATGGCTTAGTAGCATTTCCTAAATTATATTTAGCAGGTTTTTTTATTGCTATAATAGTTGGTCTAGTTTTTTTAAGTTATTTTGGAATAAGGTTTGCCGGGGAAAGCAAAAGAAGATCAGATGCTATAAATAAACTGCAAGAAGTAATTGCTAAAGAATATGAGCTTGAGTCCCTAGGAGGCCAAGCTGCTGCTGCAGCACATTCTTTAGGTACACCCCTAGCAACTATAAGCGTAGTTTCTAAAGAACTAAAAAAAGAAATTGGTGATCAAAAAGAATATTCAAAAGATATCGATCTCTTAATTAGTCAAACAAAAAGGTGCGGTGAAATACTTAAACAAATATCAAAGAAACAAATTATTGAGGATGAATTCTTAAATAGAACAAATTTAGAAAACTTGCTTGATGAAATTATCATAACATTTAAAGAAACTTCTGATAAAAATATATTATTAAAAACTGAAAATGATCAAAATAAATTTTATGTTGATAGGTCCCCCGAATTAATTTATGGGTTAAGAAATTTTATAGGTAATGCAATAAAATTTTCAAAAAAAACTGTTGAAATTATTTTAGAAACCAATTTAAAGGTAGTTAAAATTAAAATAAATGACGACGGACCTGGATTTCCGGATGATATCAAAGAATTTTTAGGACAACCCTATATAAGATCTAAATCCAAAACAGTAAACTCTGATGCGGGAACAGGTTTGGGAACTTTTCTTGGAAAAACTCTTTTAGAGAGAAAATCGGCAAATTTATTTTTTTCTAAGGATAGCAAACTAGGAGGAGCTTCAGTTTCTATAAGTTGGAATGTGAGTAGTTTAAAGTCTAGCGTTTAAATTCAAAAGTATACGCTAAAATTTTATATGCTAGCTTTGCAACTAAGAAATTGTAAGAGTGAAAATTTTTAATTGGAGCTAGCTCATTAATATCTGCACCAACAATATTTGCAGATTTACAAACTATTTTTATTAAATTTAATGTTTCATTCCAAAACAATCCACCTGGCTCTGGTGTACCAGTTGCCGCCATAATGCTAGAGTCAAAACTATCAACATCAAAAGTAATATAAACATTTTTATTTGAAAAGATTGTTTTTATATCGTCTAAGTTCCATTTATCTTTATCTTTACTCCAAAAAATACTGATCCTATCTTTATTTTTTTCATAAAAATCCATTTCTTCCATTGATAAATTTCTTATTCCAAAAGAAATAACTTTAACATTTTTAAAATCTAAGCATCTTTTTATAGCGGACGCATGAGAAAATTTTTCTCCATTATATTCATCTCTCAAATCTGCATGTGCATCAAAATGTAATAATACAAGTTCTTTATATTTTTCAGCTAATGGTTTAATTGATCCTGGAGTGATTGAATGCTCACCTCCTAAAACAAGTGGAAATTTTTTATTGGCAATAATTTCTTTATTTAGATTAGACAATTGTGTAATAGCGTCTTTAATATTATTTTTTATTTTAAAAGGCTTAAGAGTTTTAATGCCTATACTTTTGTAGGGCTCTTTTTTTAATTCTTCATCAAATAATTCTACTTGATGAGAAGCTTTAATAATTTCTTCTGGTCCATATCTTGCTCCTTTTCCATAGCTGACAGTTTTTTCTAGGCCAAAAGGAACAATAACAACTTTATTATCTATCTCAATTTCAGCTTCATATCCAAGGAAACCTTTTTTTTGAGGTAAATAGTTCATTTAACTTTTAAAAATTTTAGAAAAATTTCTTCTTTCCCTTTTTTTCCAAAGTTCTCTATGATATGCGTCGCTCGCAATTAAAGGAAGTATACTAGTTGCTTCAGCAAATACCATTTGCTCTTTAGTCGTATCTACTTTTCCCCAAGAGCTAGCTTCTTTTAAAGTTGAACTACTACAAGCCCCGTCTCTAGTGTCGGCAACAGTAATTTGAATTGCATATTTATGCATATCTACTTTTTTACCCAGAAGTTCAGCACATACTACAGTATCTTGAACAAAGTTTTTAGGAACTCCTCCACCAATCATAAGAAGTCCTGATTGTTTTGAATTAAGCTTAATATCTGTTAATTCCCTAAATTCTCTAACTGAATCAATGGTAAGGTGCCTTGAAGGATTTTTATGTTGGTGCATCACTAGACCAAAACCTGCTGAACTATCAGTAAATGCAGGGCAAAATATCGGCACATTATTATCATAAGCAGTTTCAATTAAAGAATTTTTTTTTTTTGAATTTTTTTTTAAGTACTTTCCTAGCTCTTTAATAAATTCTCTAGATGTATAGGCTCTGGGCTCTAAAGTATCTGCAATATCACAAATTTTTTGATCACATGCCTGCAATTCTTCTTCATCAATGTAAGTGTCATAAATTCTATCTATATAATTATCTCTTAGCTCTTTATCATCTTGAAATTGAGAACCTTGGTAGTGTTTAAAACCTATTGCTTCAAAAAAATCCATATCAATAATAGAAGCTCCTGTTGCCACTATGGCATCGATCATATTATATTTTACCAGGTCAGAGTATAGTTTCATACATCCTGCAGCAGATGTTGAGCCAGCTAGAGTAAGAAAAATTGAGCAGTTTTTGTCTCCAAGCATTTGATTAAAAATTTTAGAAGCATTTGCTGTATCTCTTGACGTAAATGACATTTTTGACATCCCGTCAATTATTTTTCTCGAGTCAAATGAAGTAAAATCAATATGCTCTACTGGTGAATTCAAATAAGATTTTTTATTGTGTCCAAACTTTGGATTATTTTTTTTATTCATTAAGCTACCAAGTACTTATAGTCACTTGTGCTATCATATAATGACAAAATAGGTTTGTCATTTAATTCTACAATTTCATCAGAAAAAAACCCATTAAATTGAGTTCTAAATGTTAAGCTATATGCTCCTAGTTGACCAAGCTCTATATAATCACCTTCTTTAATATTATTTGGTAATAAAAAAGGTCCTTTCATATAGTCCAAGCTATCACATGTTGGACCAAAGAAATTAAATGCAGTTATCTTTTTTGATTGAGTTCTTCCATTAGTAATCATTTTAGAAGGTAAAATAAAATTAGGAACTCCTGCATCAAATAATGATCCATAAGTCCCATCATTAATATAAAGCTTATTTTTTTTTCTAAGGTTTACTCTTACTATCGCCGAACCACTTTCTGCAACGATAGCTCTTCCGGGTTCACAAATTATATTTGGTAATTTGTTAAGTTTTAAATTTAGTAAACTTTTTTTAATCTCTTCAACATAATTTATTAGAGGCTCTGGTTGAAGATCAGGATATATTGATGGAAATCCTCCTCCAATATTAATTACGTCTGGTGTTATCTTTGTTTTTTTTATTATATTGCCTACTTCTTTAATTCCTTTAGAAAATGAAATTTTATGCATACATTGAGAGCCCACATGAAAACTAATACCAATTTTTTTTCCGTGTTGTTTACATAGCCTTACTAGACCAGGAGCTTCACCAGATGATGCTCCAAATTTTCTTGAAAGGTCGAATTCAGCATGTTCATTGGAAATTGCAATACGAACATAAAAATTTAAATCTTTTGCATTTTTAGTTGCGTCTAGTATTTTTAGTAATTCTTCTTTGCTGTCTAGAGCAAAGTCTTTAACATTATATTTGTGATAAGCTTCACCGATATCTTCTCTACTTTTAATAGTGTGCATAAAATAAAGTTTTGCATTTTGATCTAGTTTTCTAATGATTTTTATTTCGTTTAGTGATGCAACATCAAAATTTTCTATACCGTTTTTAATAATATGTTTCAAAACCATTTCATTTGGATTTGTTTTTACGGCATAAAGAATTTTTCCTGGAAAATTTCTCTTAAAAAAATCAACTGAATTTTTTATGGACTCCGGTCTAATACAGTATACCGGTTTTACTGGTTTAAGTGTGTTAACTAGTTCGTTAACGTCTTTAAATTTTCGCATCTCATGTGTCCCTCTTTTGTTTACACAGAAAGGTTTTCAAAAAATTTATAAAAAACCCCTTAAGATTTCTCCTTTAAAGTTTTTTTACCATTATGTAAATAAAAAAATACAATTAATTAACTCTTGAAATTTCCTCCACAGGCACCATATAAGATGTCAGAATTAACAAAAATGAACAGACTACAAAGAAATATACCAACCCAGCTAAAATTGGCTGACTTTAGCGAAAAATCCTTGCTAATATTGGACGATGACGACCCTCTAAGAGGTAGATTATCCAGGGCCATGGAGAAGAAGGGATTTGAAGTTAAAGAGGCTAAAACGGTGGCTAAAAGCCTCTCAGTCATACGTAATTTAGCACCCAGGTTCGCTGTAATAGACTTAAGGCTTGAAGATGGTAACGGACTGGATGTAGTGAAAGAGCTTTCTACTATAAAAAAGGATTGCAGAATTGTAATGTTAACGGGATACGGGAATTTGCCGACAGCCGTTGCTGCCGTGAAAGCTGGTGCTATCGATTATATTGCCAAACCAGTAGATGCAGATGATATAGAGGCTGCTCTGTTAGCATCTCCCGAGTCTAAAGCTACACCTCCAGAAAATCCAATGTCAGCAGATAGAGTAAAGTGGGAACATATTCACAGAGTATTTGAATTATGTAATAGAAATGTATCTGAAACAGCCCGAAGATTAAAAATGCATAGAAGAACACTTCAAAGGATTTTATCTAAAAGATCTCCGAGATAGACTAAAAATTTTTCAATTTAACAATTATTGGAACTAAAAAAGTAAGTAATAAAATTTTAAAAAGTTCAGCCAATAGAAAAGGTTGAGCACCTACAACAAAAACTTTATCCCACCCAACAAAATTTGATAACCATATCATTCCTAAAATATAAATAGGGCTAACTGCAACTGTAAGTTTTATAAAAGTTAAGATAAAAATTTTAAAGTTAGAAACATTTTTTTCTGACCAAGAAAAAATTTTTATATTTCCAGATATAAATACAGCCAAAAAGAAACCAATCAAATATCCCATTGTTGGTCCAACTAAATATGCTAATCCAACGCCTTTTTCCGGAGTGCCAGAAAAAACTGGAAGTCCTAATAATCCTTCTAAAATATATAAAAAAATTGTAGCCAAACCTATTTTCCACCCCAAAACTAAACCTAATAAAATTACAACAAAAGTTTGCATTGTCATAGGAACTGGATAAAAAGGTATTTTAATTTTAGAGGATAAAGCCAATATTGCAGTTCCCAGTATAATATAAAAAAGGTTTTTCAATATTTCTATATTTTTTAAAGTTTTAATATTTTCCATAAATTTAATTTACTTTTTTTTTACATTTTAATCTAGTTTTTTGTTAATTTAACAAACACATCTTCTAAATTGCCATCATCAGTTGAAATATCAAGTATTTTAAGGTTTTTTCTTTTAAAGAAATTTAATAAATCACTAAGTTTATCAGAATTTTTATCATAATTGACAGTTAAAGTTTTGTTATTAGAAAAAATATATTGATCACCATTTAACTCTGATTTAATTTCTTCAGGCATATTGTCAAATCTAAATGTTATTTTTTTTGTTTCGATTTTATCTAAAAGTTTTTGAGTTGTATCTAAAGCGACCAAATTACCATTGTTAATTATAGCTATACGATCACACATTTCTTGTGCTTCAAATAAGTAATGAGTAGTCAAAATAATGGTTACACCAAGTTTATTTAATTCTTTTACATTTTGCCATAAATTTTTTCTTAATTCGACATCTACACCAGCAGTTGGTTCATCAAGAATTAAAATTGGAGGTTGATGCACCATCGCTTTAGCGATTAAAAGTCTTCTTTTCATTCCACCAGATAAACTTCTAGAATAAGAGTCTGCTTGTTTTTCTAGTGATACCATTTTTAGAATCGTATTAGTTATTCTATCTTTTCTAGTGACCCCATACATTCCAGCCTGGAGTTCTAAAAGTTTTTTTGGACTAAAAAAAGCATCAAGATTTACTTCTTGAGGTACGATACCCAATGAGGCTCTTACTTGTCTTGGATTTTTTTCTAAGTCAAAACCCCAGACATTAACATCTCCTTTGGTTTTAATTACAGTACCAGCCAAAATACTTAAAAAAGTAGTTTTTCCTGCCCCATTAGGTCCTAGAAGGCCAAAAATTTCACCTTGCTCAACTGAGAGGCTAATATTATTCAGGGCTTTAGTTTGAGAATTTTGGTTGTTTTTATCTACATATATTTTGGTTAGGTTTTCAACAGATAGAGCTTTTTTCTTCATAGAGTTTTAATTATATCATAAAAAATTTAAGGTATTATAAAAACATGAATTCTATAAAAAAAAATGATCACTTTTATTTAATTGACGGGTCAGGCTATATATTTAGAGCATATTATGCTTTACCACCTTTATCTAGAAAGAAGGATGGTCTCCCGACAGGTGCTGTAAGCGGTTTTTGTTCAATGCTTTTTAAGTTACTTGAGGATGCTCGATCAGATGATTCAAAAAATAAACCAACACATTTTGCCGTAATTTTTGACTCTGCAAGAAAAAATTTTCGAAATGAAATATATAAAGATTATAAAGCCAATAGAAGCGAAGCACCGGAGGATTTAATTCCTCAATTTGAATATATAAGGAAATCTGTTCAAGCTTTTAACTTGCCGTCAATAGAATTAATAAATTATGAAGCAGATGATTTAATTGCCACCTATGCAAAAAAGATTATAGATGCTGGAGCAAAAGTAACAATAGTTTCATCTGATAAAGATCTTATGCAGTTAGTTTCAAACGATATTAGACTTTATGATCCCATGAAAAATAGAGTAATCGGTAAAAATGAAGTTAAAGAAAAATTTGGAGTAACCCCTGAGCAAGTTATCGATGTCCAATCGCTAGCAGGCGACAGCTCAGATAACATTCCAGGGGTTCCTGGCATTGGAATCAAAACTGCTGCTGAACTTATAAATAAGTATGGAAACTTAGATAATTTATTAAAAAAGGCTTCAGAAATAAAACAAAACAAAAGAAGAGAAACACTTTTAAAGAATAAAGATAAAGCTTTAATAAGCAAAAAACTTGTAACTTTAAAAAAAGATGTTCCAATAAAAGAATCATTAAATTCTTTTAATCTCAAAGAGGTAACTAAAGAAAAATTGTATGATTTTTTAAGAGACATGGAGTTTAATAGATTGCTGAGCCAGGCAATCAGTTTCTACGGGGAAGAACAAAAAGTTAGAAATCCGATTACTAAATTAAATAATTCAGAAAAAATAAATATCAATCTGTATGAATGTATAACAGATGAAAAAAAATTAGAAAAATGGATTAAAATATTAAGCGAACAATCAGTAATTTCAGTTGATACCGAAACTACTTCTATAAATCCTATCGAAGCAGATCTGGTCGGTTTGTCTTTTAGCTACGCACCTAATAAGGCTTGTTACATACCTGTAAAAAGTAAAAGTAAAGAAATCTTATCAAAAGAAAAAGTTCTAAAAAAAATAAAACCAATCTTAGAAGATTTAAGTATTAAAAAAGTTGGTCAAAACTTAAAATATGATTACATAATTTTATTTAAGGAAGGTATAAACTTACAATCAATAGAAGATACTATGCTCATGTCATACACACTAGATGCAGGTTTAAACAGACACAATTTAAATCTTTTATCAGAAATTCATTTAAATCATAAAACTATTTCTTACAAAGACCTTGTTGGTTCTGGAAAAAAAAAACTTGAATTTAAAGATGTAGATTTGGGAGAAGCAACGAAATACGCAGGTGAAGATGCAGATATTACTCTGAGACTATATAAAATTTTGAAAAATAGAATTGATGAAGAAAAATTAAATAAAATTTATAATTCTTTTGAATTACCTATGATCAAATTATTATCGAAAATAGAAATGAACGGCATTAAAGTCGATCATTTATATTTAAAGAAGTTATCTCAAAAATTTGAAATAAGAATTAAAAAAGTTGAAAAGGAAATATTTAAATTAGCTGGAAAAAATTTTAATATTGGTTCCCCCAAACAACTAGGTGAAATAATTTATAATGAATTAAAAATTTCTAAACTTAAAAAGACCAAAAAAGGAAGCTTATCTACGAGTGCAAATGTTCTAGAAGATCTAGCTTATAATGGACATAAATTTCCGAATTTGGTTTTGACATGGAGGCAATTATCAAAATTAAAAAATACTTACACCGATGCTTTACAAACCCATATCAACTTAAATTCTAAAAGAGTTCACACATCATTTTTACTAGCTGCAACAAATACTGGAAGATTAGCATCAAGTGATCCAAATTTACAAAATATACCCATTAAAAGTGATGATGGAAAAGAAATAAGAAAAGCATTTTTAGCAGAAAAAAATAATATTCTCACTTCAGCTGATTACAATCAAATAGAAATGAGAATTTTAGCAGATTTAGCAGATGTTAAAGAGTTAAAAAAAGCTTTTAAAAACAATGAGGATATTCACAGTTTAACTGCCAGCCAAGTATTTAATGTTCCAATAAAAAACATTAATGAAGAGTTAAGAAGAAAGGCAAAAGCAATTAACTTCGGCATAATTTACGGAATTACGCAATATGGTTTGGCAAAACAAATTTCAGTTTCTAACCAAGAAGCTTTAGATTTTATAAATTCTTACTTTAAAAAATTTCCAGAAATAAAAAGTTACATGAATCAAACGATTAAGACTTGTAGAAAAAATGGTTTTGTTTCCAATATATTTGGTAGGCGAATACATCTAAGAGGCATCAACGACAAAAACTTCAGCGTAAGAAGCTTTCAAGAAAGGGCAGCCGTTAATGCACCTATACAAAGTTCAGCGGCAGATATTATAAGATTGGCCATGTTTAAAATTGATAACTTGATAGAGAATGATAATAATATGAAAACAAAGATGTTACTCCAAATTCATGATGAATTGATATTTGAAAGCCCAGTTTCAAATAAAGAATATATAGAAAAATCAATTAAAAAGGCAATGATTTCAGTTTCTAAATCAGATCATCACATATTTTCAATTCCATTGGAAGTCAATGTAAATTCAGGATATAATTGGGGTGAAGCGCATTAATATAATTATTAACGCCTAAATTTTGACAATTTAATTTTTAAAATTTAATTATGTCCAGCACAATAGCTTTAGTAGATGATGATCGAAACTTACTCACGAGTATAAGTATAGCTCTGGAGAGAGAAGGATTCAAAGTTCAAACTTATATAGACGGAGAGTCCGCACTCGTTGGTCTCACTAGAAACCCACCAGATTTAGCAATTATAGATATAAAGATGCCAAGAATGGACGGTGAGGAATTATTAAAAAAATTAAGAAAAAAAATGTCAATACCAATTATATTTCTTACATCAAAAGATGATGAAGTCGATGAACTTTTAGGATTGAAACTGGGAGCTGATGATTTCGTAAAAAAATCTGGAGGTTTTTCTATGAAAGTTCTTGTAGAAAGAATAAGAGTCCAATTAAGAAAAAAAACTGATACTACAGATGAATTTAAAAATATCATTTCCCACGGAAAACTTAAACTTGATCCCTCACAACTGGAGTGTGAATGGGGTGGAAAAGCCTTACCAGATAAACTTACCACAACAGAATTTCTTATAGTCAAAGAACTTGCAAAAAGACCAGGAGTTATAAAGGAAAGAGCACACCTCATGGATATAGCTTATAAAGAAAATACAGAAATTGAGGACAGAACAATTGATAGTCACGTTAAGAGAATACGAAAAAAATTTAAAAAAGTTGACGAAAAATTTTCAGCAATTGAAACTCGTTATGGAAGTGGATATAGATGGAATGTTAGTTGATGAAAATAAAAAAATCATATTCCATTTTAAGAAAGTTCTTACTTTTTAATCTATCCGTTTTTTCTATTCTTGGATTGTTTACTCTTTTATATCTCATGGCAATTCAACCAAACCTAGTAAAAAAAAGAACAGTAAATCATTTTGTAATAATTAAAAATACAACTGATCACCTTAAGAGGTTAAATATTAAATTCAATGAAAAAGAGATAAAAACTTTTTTATTATCAGCAAGATTTTTATTTCAAAGTTTAGATAGAGTGCAATTTTACTCAGACTCCGGTGCTTTAATAGGAGACACTAATATTTTGGATTTAGATCAAAAAGTATTTACAAAATCTGATATCATTTTGGAAGAGAGCATTGGAGAGTCGAGCTCATCTAATAACACAACAGCTGTAACAGAGGAAAAAAAAGAAACTAACTCTATTAAAGAGACCTTACTGAAGCAATATAAAAATGAGCCATTAGTGATTGAAAATAAAATAAATAATAATTTTTTTGTTAGCACTCTTAGTAAAGTAAAATTACAAGAGAATAACTCGGGTTACATTATAGTTACTGAGGAAGCTAACGATATTTTAACAGCAGTTAAAGAAAGAAAAAATTTTATCATCAGAACAGTTTTGGCCGTTGCTCTTGTTATATTAATTTTTTCTCTTTTCTTAAATAAATATATTCTTAAACCCATAGGATTCTTAGTATCATTTACAGAAGCAATTAAAAATAAATCAAACAAAAATATAGATATTGATAAATTTTTTGTTAGGGAAGATGAAGTTGGAAAACTAACTAAATCTATCGATCAAATGACAAAAGAATTACAAAAAAGAACCAATAGAGCAGAAACTTTTTCAAATGATTTAGCTCATGAAATCAGAAATCCTTTAGCCTCTTTAAAGGGCGCATCTGAACTTTTAGATAAGACTTCTGAAAAGATAAACCGGGAAAAATTATTAAAAATAATAAACCATGACGTCGAAAGAATAGAGAGACTAATCACAGATTATTCCCAAATGCTTAAAGATGAAGCTTCTTTATCTAGAGAAAAAATGAATAGAATTGATTTATCTGAAATAATATTGAGTGTAGTAGATGACTTTAAACAAGATCTTAATAATCAAAATAAAAATATAAAAGTTTTAGTTAAATTCAAAAATAAAAATAAAAAAAATTATTATATTTTAGGAATTGAAAACAGAATTGAGCAAGTAATTGCTAACTTGCTTGATAATGCTATTTCTTTCAGCTCAAACAATCAAAAAGTAGAGGTAGAAGTGGATGAAGTAGAAGATAAGTTTGCTATTCTAATCAAAGATGAGGGACCAGGATTTTCTGAAACTTCTACAGACAAAGTTTTTAATCGGTTTTACAGCAACAGACCAAAAAGCTTCGGAGAACACTCAGGATTAGGACTAAATATAGTTAAGAATATAGTCGAATTACACAAGGGCACAGTTTCAGCAAATAATAGAAGTAACACCAAAGGAGCACAATTGGAAGTCATGTTTCCAAAGTTAGTATAGTATTACCCTTGATATGATTTTATTATATTGTTAAAAGCTGATCAGAATGAATAAAGACTTCAAAGTAAAAGATATATCATTAGCTGAATTTGGAAGAAAAGAAATTTCTCTTGCTGAAACAGAAATGCCTGGATTAATAGCTATTAGAAAAGAATATAAAGGAAAAAAACCTTTAAAGGGAGCTAAAATAGTTGGATGTTTACACATGACGATACAGACAGCTGTTTTAATTGAAACATTAGTTGAACTTGGTGCAGAAATTAGATGGTCTTCATGCAACATCTTTTCGACACAAGACCATGCTGCAGCAGCAATAGCTAAAAAAGGCATACCTGTTTTTGCTTGGAAAGGTGAAACGGAAAAAGAATATTGGTGGTGCGTTAAACAAAGCATTGAAGGAGATAAAAATTGGGAACCAAATATGATATTAGATGATGGAGGTGATCTGACAGCTTTAATGCATAAAGATTATAAAAATATTTTGACTAACGTTAAAGGTCTTTCAGAAGAAACTACAACAGGAGTCCTTGCTTTAAAAAAAATGGAAATTAATAAAACTTTATTGGTTCCAGCAATTAATGTTAATGACTCAGTTACAAAATCTAAGTTTGATAATCTTTATGGATGCAGAGAAAGTTTAGTTGATGGCATTAAAAGGGCCACAGATGTTATGCTTTCAGGAAAAGTTGCAATAGTTGCTGGCTTTGGCGATGTCGGAAAAGGAAGTGCAGCATCTTTAAGACAAGCTGGTGCTAGAGTAATGGTAACAGAGACGGATCCTATTTGTGCGTTACAGGCTGCCATGGAAGGATATGAAGTTGTTTTAATGGATGAAGCAATCAAACAAGCCGATATCGTTGTAACAGCAACAGGCAATAAAGATATAGTGACCGCTGATCACATGAGAAATATGAAAGATAGAGCAATATTATGTAATATAGGTCACTTTGATAATGAAATTCAAGTTGAAGCACTTAAAAATTATAAATGGGACGAAATCAAACCCCAAGTTCATGAAATTGAATTACCAAGTAAAAAAAGAATAATATTGTTAGCAGAAGGA
>MDTB01187722.1_pt1 | contig 35711 bp, 55 predicted proteins | sample 811161 | NCBI WGS metagenome assembly MDTB01 (sample SAMN05326650, study PRJNA326480) | marine metagenome | isolation source: seawater | place: Mediterranean Sea | collected 2009 | reverse complement strand
TATAGAAAATGCAGCCAATGATAAAGATATAATTTTAAGGTCTGACGACGGGTCAGGTGGAATGGCTGCTTATCTTACACTAGACGGTAGTAATACAAATATGGCAGTTTCCAAAACTATGGTATTTGCCGATAGTGTAAAAGCAAGTTTTGGTGCAGCCGAAGATTTAAGAATAGTGCATGATGGTACAAATAATCTTATTCAAGGAAGTGCAGGTGTCGTTCTTTACATACAAGCAAAAGAAGGAGAAAATTCAATTCTTGCAGTTCCTGATGGAGCAGTAACTCTTTATCACAACAACTCAGCAAAACTAGCCACAACAAGTTCAGGCATAGACGTAACAGGTACAGTTAGTGTATCAGGTACTACAGTTTTAACTGGCGATACTAGAATTGGTTCAGCAAATCCATCAGGTACACACGCATTAAAGGTCTATCATACAGATAATTTTGAAGCTGCTAAATTTGAAACTAATCAAGGAGGTTCATTAGCAAGATTTACTGATTCTTCAAGCAGTATAGAAATAGGTAATCAAAGTGGTGAAGCCGTATTTAGAACTGGTAATACTGTTAGATTAGCAGCTAATGTAAATGGTGATGTAAGAATTGCAACTGGTCATTTACAAATGGGCAACACAACTATTATTACATCAGGAACAAGAAATCTACAAAACATAGGAACTATATCTAGTGGTACAATAACAATTACATCAGCGGCAGTTCCTTTAAAATTTGTTGAATCAGGACACTCTGGAACAGGACAATATTGGAGAGTGCCTTTAGATGGTGGTAATTTAAGGTTTGATGTTTCTACATCGGGTGGTGCTAGTTTTACATCCTATGATAATGTTTTACAACTCAATTCAGATGGTAGTATTAGTATTCAAGGCGCACAAATGTTTGATACAGTTGGAAATATAAATACAACAAAAACTATTACTAGTACTGGTATAACAGCTCAAGGAGTAATATCTGTAACAGGAGATGGAAGCAACGCTGCAACTCTTACAGAAACAGGAGCAGGAACATTAACTATAGCAACAGTAGATGACTTTAATGTAGATGCGGCTGGAGACATAAGTCTAGACGCAGATGGTGGTGATATAAGATTAAAAGATGGCGGAACAACTTTTGGTAATTTAGCACACGCAGGCGGTCACTTTTATATAAAAGCTCCAACAGAAAATACAGATATCATATTCTCAGGTAATGATGGAGGTTCTACAATTAGTCCTCTTAGAATTGATATGTCAGACGCAGGTAAAATTACTACTACTGGAGATGTAGTAGTGGGCGGAGATTTAACAGTTAGTGGAAACACGACAACTTTAAATACAGCAACACTAACAGTAGAAGATTTAAATATTACTGTAGGTAAAAATGCAACATCAAGTTCAGCTACTAATGGTGCTGGACTAACCTTTGGTGCTTGGTCTTCAGGTACAATTCCTACTCTTACATGGAATCATGCAAACACAAGATTCAATTTCAATAAAGCACTAAATGCAGAAGGAGCGATTACTTCAACAGGAAATATAAGTGGAGCAGATGGAACATTTACAAGTGGTTCAAATCAAATACAACTTGCTGCTTCTAATGGTGCAATAGAAATTACAAGATCAAGCAGCCCATTTATTGATTTCAAAACATCAACTTCGGAAGATTTTGATTCAAGAATCTATGGCGGTAATGCATTACAGTTTATTACAGGTGGTAATGGTTCTACAAATACTGCCTTAACTTTATCAGCAAGTCAAGCTGCAACTTTTGAAGGTAATGGAATATTTAAAGGTGAATTAGCTATTGGAGTATCTGACACAACAAATGGAATGCTTAAAGTTCATGGCGGAGCTACTGGAAACGCAGAAGGTGGAGAAATAAGATTACAAACTTCAGCAGACCATGACAGTACATATGACTACTATAGAATGGACGTTTATCAAGACGATTTTAGAATTGGAAGAGAAGGACAAACAGATTTATACATATTCCAAGACGGTTCTGTAAAAGTATCAAGTAACTTTGAATCAAGTGGAAATATACTTGCTCAAGGATACTATAGAATACATGGCTCTGGAGTATTACTACAAGTAGAAGAAGACGCATGGACAAATGCAACTACTCACCAAGTATTATATAATGGGTGGACAAGTTCTACTGGAGATTATGTTTATTTAGCAGCTTCAGGAAACGGAACTCCTGTAGGTACAATAGTTGTAAGTGATTCTGGTGGTTTCTACTACGGAACAAAGACTGCAACTACAGGAGCAATCACTGATAGTGCAACAGCTCCTTTAAATAATACTAAATTTAGAGTAGATACTTCTGGAAATGTGTTCCCAGATGGAAACATATCTATCGGAGGAACAGCTACAAATAGTAATTATGGAGTTTACTTACAAGACAATCACTGGTTAGCAACACAATACTCGTCATCACATGATGTAGTAAGAATAAATGGAAATACTACAGGTGGACTAGATATATACAATCAAACAGATAGTGGCTTTGCAAATATTAGAGTAGGGTCTGTAAATATTGGATCAACTGTTGTAATAAATGCTTCAGCACAATTAACTAATATTGCAAATTATAATCAAACAGCAGGAAATATGAAGATAGAACATGCAAGTTCTCCAACATTCGAATTAAAAGATACAACTAATAATGTAACATTCAAAGCATACGCACAAGACAGTAATGCGCACATAGCTACCACCTCAAATCATGATTTATTTATAGACACAAATAATACTGAAAGAATACATATTACAGCTGCAGGAGTAATACAATTTAATAGCGCATATACTTTCCCAACAGCAGATGGCTCAGCAAACCAAGTATTACAAACAGATGGTTCAGGTACCTTATCATTTGCAGCAGTTAGTGCTGGTGGAGCAGTAGACTCCATAGCAAACTTTGCAGACAATAGAGTAATAACAGCAAGTGATTCAGATTCTCTAAATGGAGAAGCAAACCTTACTTTCAATGGCTCAGTTTTAGCCGTAACTGGACAAGTACACGCAACTACAAGTGCTGATGCAACTCCCGCAATCATTGCTGAAAACGATGGTAACATAAACTCAATCATTCAAAGATGGGTCGGCGATTCCGATTCACTAGAAATTAAAAATGTTTCTACTGGAGATTACAGACTATCTAATACAGAACAAGACAATGGTATAGTTTTTTATGATGGTACTGGTGGGGTTGAAATTCAATATAATGGAACTACTGTACAAGAATGGGATTCTGCTGGAGGTACAAATATACTTAGTGGAGGACTAAAAGTTGCTGGAACGTCTGTTATTTCAAATGGAAGAGTTCTACAAAATGTTACAGCAAATGCGAGTATCATAACTGCAGGAACTCTTGGAACAGCAAGAATACCTGATTTAGCAGCTTCAAAGATTACAAGTGGTCGAATAGGCGATGCAAGAATGTCAACTGAGTATAGTGAAACTCTAATTGGTGCAACAGCACATGGTTTAGTAAGCTTTACTTCACAATCAGACTATAGTAAACGAGCCGGGTATTCAACAATGATGTACGGAACTACGCAAAATGCTTCTGTTGTAAATACGCCTGAAGCTCAAAATTACTGGTTTTACAATGTACACGCAAAAAGAGACACAGGCGGTGGTACAGCAGCTACTTTAATTGGATATGATTCACCAAATAATTTTTACTCTGGGCTTACAACAACAACTGCAGGAGCAATTACTTGGGCAAAACACTGGACAGATAGAAACGATGGTGCTGGTTCAGGATTAGATGCAGATACTTTAGATGGCGTACAAGGATCATCATATCTAAGAAGTGACGCCTCTGATACTGCTACAGGAACACTAGATTTAACTGGCAGAGTCAATATAGGAAATTCTGTAACAAGACCAGCTGCTTTAAACAGCGATTCAGTTGCTCAAGCTAGAATAGGTGGTTCAGATGTTTACTTATATATAGCCTCATTAAATTCAACAGGTGGGTATGACCTTGCAGTGCAGGCCGCAAGAGCCTCCGACTTTGCTTCATTTGATCTGAACTTACAATCAAATGGTGGTAATTTACAAAGAGGAGGAAACACAGTATGGGATGCAGGAAACGATGGTAGTGGTTCAGGCTTAGATGCAGACTTACTTGATGGACAACATGGTTCATACTATGCTCCTATTGCAAGTCCATCATTCACAACAAAAATTACAACGCCAGCAATTCATCATACTGGTAAAATATCATTCTTAAATGGTAGTTCAGCTCAAGGTATTAGAGTTAATACGTTATATGCTGGTACAAGTTATGCAAGTGACGGTGCAGCTTCTGGTATGGTTGATGCTCTCAATGGATATAGAGTAGCAGGAACTCAAAGGATAGACTCTTCAGGTAATTTCTTTGCCAGCGATTACATCAATATAGGTGATGATGCTACTATAGAAGATATGGATGTTGCCAATACAATTAGAGTTAAAGGTCAACAAGCTACTAATCAAGGTTATATTGTTTTTTCTGATGTAAATTCAGCTAAACTTGGTTGCAATAACTCAGCAACTTTAACTTATGATAATAACTTCCAAGCATCAAATCTTATATCTCAAGGATACGTTCTTGCTGGTAATGCCGGTGATGGTAAGGTTGCGCTTACTATAAATGATGGTCAAGGAAACGCAAACGTTACATTTAATCACCAAAATGGTACTCCTGATAAAGCAGGTAACTGTGGACGTATCGTAGTAAATACAGATTCTACTACTGGTGCTCAGATGAATTTTGAATTAGTTTCAAATTCAGGAACTTCAGTTATTAATACTCCATCAGCTATGAATTTAACAGAAAGTGGGTTGCATATAGCGCATTACCTATATCACCTTTCTGATACAGATACCTATGTACGAATGACAGCAAATAGAATAAGAATAGCTGCAGGTGGTGTTGTTAAGTTTGATACTGATACCTTCAATACATTTAATGCATTGGTAGTAGGTGGTGGAAATTCTAATGCAAGTATTTATCGTGATGGCAGTTATTCAGGATTTCATTTTACAACCAATGCAATTTATCCTACGGGTGGTGATGGACAACTAACAAATGGAGCCACAGATTTAGGCAGTGCTAGTTATCAGTATAAAGACTTATATTTAAGTGGAAATCTAACTATATCAGGTGGAGATTTATACATACCTGAATACATATACCATACAGGAGATACAAATACGTACATAAGAATGACTACTGATGCTATTACATTAAGAGCTGGTGGTGAAGACATGATTAACATAATTGAAGGCTCTGATGACTATGTAGAAATTGATGGAAGATTACAACTTAGAGATGGTATAGATTTACGACTACGTCACTCATCAGCAACTTCTGGTGGTAGCGTTCATCTACCAAGAGCTGGTATGATAACATTCTATGGTGATGATAATAGACATCATAGTATATATGCAGGAAACCAAACTGCTAGTGAAACTGATGATATAATGATTAGTTCTTATGGAGGAGTGTTCATTGACTTAGATTCAAATAGTAATAATTCATCTGGAGCAAACTTTACTATTGGTAGACATAACTCAAATGGTGGAAATAGATTTAGCGTTGATGGAGAAAGTGGAGATACAATTTCAGCAGGAAACCTAACAGCATATGGTTCCGCTTCAGATATAAGATTAAAAGAAAATATAGAAATAATTACTAATCCTATAGATAAAGTAAAAGAATTAAGAGGAGTTACTTTTAATTATAAGAAAGACGGTTCAAAGTCTACTGGTCTGATTGCACAAGAACTAGAAAAAGTTTTACCAGAAGTAGTTTATGAAACACATGATATAGGCGACGAACAAGATACATTCAAAGCAGTAAGATACGGTAATATCGTAGGACTACTAGTAGAAGCAATAAAAGAACAACAAAAAGAAATAGACGAATTAAAAAAGCAATTTAAAGGAGATACAAATGGCAATAACTAAATCAACAACATTGAAAAGAATTGAAGTAAAACCAGCAAAAAACTCAGGCGCAGGAAGTGATCAAAATGATAAATATCCTACACTATTAATAATATATAATGATAGCATGTATGATGATGAGAATAAGATTACTACTGATGTACAAAGAATAGTAAACTACTCTAAGTATATAACTGACGGCGGTGCTGCAACAAACTATTCAACTTCTGCAGATGATGTACTTGTAAAGCAAATTGGTGACACAATCTGGAGTTAATCAATGTCAGATATACCCGCATCAGGAACAATTAGCATTAACCAAATGCATACAGAGGTAGGAGGATCTTCTGGGTCTACAGTATCTCTAAATGATTCTGACATAAGGGCTTTAATAAGTAAATCTTCTGAAGCTACTATGTCATTTACTGAGTGGTATGGAGCATCTTCAGCAGCCTTTCCTGGTTCTGGAGAAGATAGTTGGTTTCAACATTCAGTGGGTCTGGGAGGAGATGCACCACCTTCAGGAGGCGCTAGTGCTTGGGGTAGTGCAAGTGTTACTCATGTAAGTTATGCTCAAGCAGGTTGTAATGTAGGTTTTCAAAATGACACAAGCGGAGAAAGAATTGCTATGCGATGGACTACCTTTACTTCAGCCGCGGCTGCATCTTATTCTTATGCTTATGTAGGATATGACGGATTTAGCGGTAATACTTTTTATGCAAAGTGTAATTATTCTGTAAGTTCTAGTGGTTTTGTTGGAAGTGTTGAAAACCCAGCTTCCTATTCTCCTGCAAGTAATACATACACAGCAATCAGTGACTCTACATATAGTCCAATTTGGCAGTGGTCAGCAACAGTAAGCTCAGGAAGTGGAACTAGAAGTTTGAGTAGTCTTGGGGGCACAGATCCAGACTGGACTGTAGCTACAGATAGTAGCGGCACTAATGCTATGTCTGGACCAGCTCGAGGAGTTTCTTTATCCGCAACTAGAGGTACACAAGGTGGATTTGGGGGAGGTATTTGTGTACATGAAGATATGCTCATTTCGACACAAAAAGGAAATATGAGTATAGATGACATTATAAATAGCGCACCTCCTAAAATATATGCTTATAATAAAGATACACTTAAAGTAGAAGCAGTTGATTTAGAAAATGTGATAACAGTAGAGCATGATAATCTATATAAAATAAATGATATTATGCTAACTGAAGACCATATTATGTATGCGGAAGACTATACTGCTGTTTCTGTAAATCCAGAACTCGCAAAGAAAAACTATGGAAAAGACTCTCGAAAAATCCAATTAAACGATAGGCTCATGAAATATGATGGGGGAGTTGAGAAAGTTATATCTATAGAAAGATATGAAGGTACGTATAGAACTTATACTATAAAGACTGCATTAAATAATTTCTTTGCAGATGGAGTTTTAGTAGACTCCGAAATATAAAAAAGGGGCGTAAGCCCCCTTTTCTTTTACCCACTTTCTGTGGGCGTTTCGATCACTTCTGATTCGGAATCTTCAACCAAACCTTTTAATTGATTTGTCAATGACTCTTGTGCAGCTTGTAGTTGTGCACCTCTTACTTGATGAGCATTTAATTGTGCTCCCAAGTCCTGTAATACACCTACTACATATTTTGCTTCATCAGAAAGATTCTCTATAAGGTACTTTTGATCGTCCAGTACTAATACTGGCTCGTCATTTGTGATTTGAGTACTCATATTTTTTCTCCTTATTTAAAAATATCTTGCCAATTTCCTTGGGTACTAGCCTTAGCATACTCGGTAGCACGGTTTTCAAAAAAGTTGGTATGCTCAACTGCATTAACTTGCATGTCTATCCATGGTAACGGATTTTCCGTACTTTTAAAGATAGCTTTCATTCCAAGAGCTAGTAATCTTCTATCGGCTATGTATCGGATATATTCCTTTACTTCCGCCGCACTCAGGTCTGGTACTTCAACTTTGTCAAAACAGACATCAATAAATTTATCTTCTAATTCTACGGTTCTTTCTGCCGCACAATAGATTTCATACTTTAATTTATCTGTCCATAACTCTGGATTTTCTCTCATAAAAGTTCTAAACAATTCTGATAATCCTTCTACATGTAATGATTCATCACGAATACTCCATGTAACAATCTGTCCCATTCCTTTCATTAAATTATGTCTTGGATAGTTTAGAAGAATAGCAAAACTACTAAATAGTTGTACTCCTTCTGTAAATGCGCTATATACTGCCATAGTTTTTGCCATCTCAAATGGAGTTTCCATACTGAAATCTTGTAGATATTCATGCTTCTCCATCATAGCTTGTATGTCAAAAAACTCTTGGTACATATCGTCTGACTTTCCTAAAGTCTCCAAAAGTAGGGAGTATGCTTCTTGATGTACTGCTTCCATAGCTGCATAACTTACTAGCATCATTCTTACTTCTGGTTGTTTAAATGTAGGTAGATAGTGGTGAGCATAGCCTCCACATACATCTACATCTGCTTGTGTGAAGAACTTAAATATATTATCTAATAATACTCTTTCTCCTTCACTTAATTTTTCTCTATAATCTTTTATATCGTCTTGTAGTGGCACTTCATCAGGCAACCAATGCATTTGTTGTTGCTTTTTATAGTTTTCAAATGCCCACGGATATTGAAAAGGCTTATAGTATTCTCTTTCTTTTAATAAACTCATTTAACCCTCACAGCTTAAACATTCTTGTTGTTCAAAAATGATTTCTCTTTTTATCTTATTTGATACATTATCTGCTCTAGAAATAGCTTCACTTCTTAGGTAATATAAAGTTTTCATATTCTTTGCCCATGCTAACATATGAACATTATGTAGTTCACCTTTATTTACATCAGGTGGAAAGAAAAGATTTACACTCTGAGACTGACAAATATATTTCTGTCTCTCAGAAGCATGCTCTATAACCCATGATTGATTTATTTCTACTGCAGTTTTGAATACCTCTTTTTCTTCATCGCTAAGGCAATCAAGATGTTGGATACTCCCTTTGTTTGTAACAATACTTTTCCAAGTTTCATCATAAACAGTTGAGTGTCCTATTCTTTCCATAAGTATTTCATCAAGAAATTTATTCTTTTGTAGAAAAGAACCACTTTTAGTTTTCTGTGTGAAAGCATTAGCCCTGAAAGGCTCAATACTTGGTGATGTATTACCACATATAATACTTGAACTTGCGTTAGGAGCTATTGCTAACAGATGGGCATTTCTTACAGAGCAAGAATCATCATCTGGGCAAGCTCCTCTTTCCACAGCAAGTTTTTCAGTTTCCATTTGTGCCTGTGTCTTTATATGTCTGAACATTTCTTCGTTTACTGCACCAGCATGTATACCCTCAAAAGGTATTCTATTCTTCTGCAGATATGCGTGAAATCCCATAGCACCAAGACCAATACTTCTTTCTCTATAAGCACTAAATTTTGCCTTTTCCATTTGAGAAGGCGCACTCTTTATAAAAGAAGTAAGCACATTGTCGAGCATACGAATTAAATCTGGAATGAAAGCAGGAACTTTACTCCATTGGTCGTAATACTCTAAATTTACACTCGATAGACAGCATACTGCTGTTCTCTCATCATTTGTTGCAAGAGTTATTTCAGAACAAAGATTAGAGTGATTGACATATAATCCTTTATCTTTCTGAAACTGTGGTAACTCGGCATTTACTGCATCTTCATACATTATATATGGTTCGCCTGTTTCCATGCGATTCTGCAATAATTTTACCCATAAAGCTCTTGCACTTACCACTTTCTTGACTTCGTTTGAATGTGGGTCAATTAGTTCCCAACTATCATCAAAGCCTTCTTCTTTTGTTGCACGGTGTATAACTTCCATAAATTTATCTGGAATTACTACTCCGTGATGTAGGTTTAGACACTTGCGATTAGTGTCTCCACCTGTTGGTTTTCTTATATCTAAAAATTCTTCTATTTCAGGGTGACTGATATGCATATATCCTGCATAACTACCCCTTCTTGTTACTCCTTGTGAAAAAGCTAACATTTCTGCATCTACTACTTTTACAAAGGGTATAACACCTGTTGATTCTGAACCTTTTGATGTTTTTGTACCTTGTGAACGAACTGCACTCCAACTTCCACCAATTCCTCCTCCGAATGAAGAAAGATAAGCATTTTCTGTATAGTGGTCTGTGATTCCTTCTCTACTATCATCAACATAGTTTAAGAAGCATGAAATCGGTAAACCCCGCCTAGTCCCTCCATTTGAAAGAACAGGAGTTGCAAACATAAACCATAGATTACTTGCATAATCATATAGTCTTTGTGCATGTTCTTCGTCATCTGAGAAGGCTTCGGCTGCTCGTGCAAAGGCTTCTTGTGGTGACTTTTCATCTCCAACAAGATACCTATCTTCTAATGTTTTAAAACTAAACTCTGTTAAAAGTTTATCTTTACTGTAATCAATCTCTATCATTTAAAATTTCCTCTAAAGTTCTATCTATAACTTTGCCGTTGTCTTCTCCGATTGCATCTTCACAGTAAGCAAGTAAATCCATAAGTTCAACGTTCATCAGAAGTTGTTCTGCATTTTCGTTAACTGATTGGATAAATTTATACCTGCCTTCTAGTGGACATGCATCATATATGTCAAAGACTGTTCCATATTGTTCCATTAATTGTACTGCACGTTTCGGACCAACACCCGGTACTCCAGGTACGTTGTCTCCCTTATCGCCAGTTAGACACTTGAAAGAGATAAAATCTTCTATCTCAAAATCATAGTGTTCGTCCCAATTATATACTGTTGTTTCTTTTCTAGTTACAGTACTGAATCTTGAGACTTTGTCGTTTATAAGTAAATCCCAGTCTTTATCCGAAGATATTAACCAACATTCATCATAATCCATATTTTTAGTGATGTATGCAGCTATATCATCAGCCTCCACTCCTCTAAAGTGAAAGACAGGATACTTTTGTCTAATTAAAGTCAAAGTATCACTAAACTCTGCCATAAACATCTCAAACTCTTTAGCTTCTTGCTCAGTTTGGTCAGCAAATCTTTCTTTACGATTTGCTTTGTATTCAGGAAATATATCTTTCCTATAAGAACTACCACCGTCTGCACAGACTATGATAGTACCCGCTTTATAAGATTTTGCTAAACTTTCAATAGTTCTTATGTAGTCATATTTGAAGTCTGTCACTCCTTGATGTTTCCATCTAAATGCTACATTCAATCCATCAACTATCAGCAAGTTCCCAATCGGATCCGGGCTCCCAAGGTTTGCAATTGTAGTCGCCATTTGTAAATATTATCTCCTCTTTTTCTAGCCAGTGTTCTGCTAATAAGATATATGCACCCAGCCAGGCAATATGCATATATTTTAATGTGTGTTCGGGTTTCCTTACTGTTACTGCAAAGAACTTTCCATAATTTTCTCTAAATATGAGAAGTGGTTCTTGTTCCATATCTTGTGATTGTTTACAAAGTTTACTCCACCATTTAAAAAAGTTATTACTCTTTTGAGTAAATACTTTAGTATTGAATCCTGCATCTTTATAAAATTTTACTTCTATGCAGAATAAGTTATGTTTGCCAGGAACTCTTATATCTCCTTTTATTTTACCACTTCCAGAACCTGGTGTTTGTTCCCAGCGTTCTTCAGTCATTCTTCCTAAAAGAGATATTACTTGTTGTTCTCCTCTGTTTCCTTTTTGTCGTGAGTTAACCATCTAGTCTACTCATTTCATCTTCTTTAATTACTTCTATTTTTTCTAGAAGTGGGTGAGTCCACCCGTGGGATACTATATATGTATTCAAATTTTCCTCTCTTAATAATATTTCAACAAGTCGTTCTTTACCAAGTTCGTCAAGAACATTGGTTACCTCGTCTAAAAATAAAATGTTGATTTGAGACTTGGAAATACTACTCATTAGTTTACGAATAGCCAGTAAGGTTGCTGTGTTTACTCTTGCAAGTTCCCCTGCGCTGAGTGATAATATATCAACAGACTTTCCGTTATCTTCTATAATCACATTTAATTTATCATTTAATACCACGAATTCTAGACTGAATCTACCATCAGATAAATCTGCTAGATACTCGTTAGTTAGTTCTTCTAAATCTTTTACTAGGTTTTCTATTTTATAAGCAAGTAGTCCATTAGTACTGAAAGCTTTTTTCAATATTTCAACACTCCCTAGTTTATCTTCTACTTTTTTAATTTCTGCACTTAAATTGTCAAATTGTTCTTCAAAATCACCTATTTGTTCTTTTATTATTTCTATTCTAGTATTATTTCTTTCAACCGTATTGTTGAAATCTATTGCATGTTGTAAATCTTTTTGGTAATCTCTTTCTTCTTGTTCTAATTCATTTATTTGTTCTTGTAATATTTCTGCGTTTGGTATTTCTTTTGGTAATTTCTGGTCTATTCTTGTATATAAATTTTCCCATTCTTGTACTTTTCTTCTTGCAACTGTATGCTTATCATTATAATGAGTTGCGTCTTTTATTTTTTTCTCTAATTTCTGCACTTCGCCAGAACAGTATTCTGCTTGTGCATTATGTTCGTTGTACTGTTCTTCAATAAAATTAAAATCTATTGGTTGCTCACATGTTGGGCACTCTGCATCATCACTATTACGTAGTTGCTCATATTTACTACGCATATTTATTTCTGTTCTTAACTCTCCTTCCCAAGCACCTTTACTTTCTATCCATTGTGTTGTATCTTGTACCTCAACAGTACTTAGTACGTTACGAAATCCATCAATATCAATGGACTGTAACTGGTCTATGTGAAAATTGTTTTGGTTAATTTTTTTAATTTTTTCCGAGATATTTTCAAACTCTAATTGTAAAGACCGTAAAGTTTTTCCGTTCTTTTCTGAATATTTTGGTAAATCCATTTTTGATAGTAGTGTCGTATCTTCGAGAATATTGTCTGATAACCATTTTTCAATAGTATCAATTTTGCCCTGCAGTCGGGAGACATCAGCTCCAACCCCGCGTGAAAGCTCCCGAAATAATTCGAAGTAACGCACATATTTATCTAACTGCAATAAATCAATCAAAAACTTCTTACGATTTGTGTCGGTAGCAGTTAAGAACTGTAAACTTGCGTTAGTGTTTTGGTATACAATTTGAGAGAATGTCTTAAAATCAATGCCAATTATTTCTTCTACTGTCTTATAAGTGTTTGTTGCAGTATGACTTGAAATGTCCTCACCATTTTTAAGTAACTTTACTTTAATATTGGCTCTACGAACTACATCAAGTTTGTATTCATCTTCTCCCACAGTAAAAAATAGGCATATATCGTAACCATTGTTTACAAGCCTATTGGCTATGTCAACTTTTCGTATGCCTTTGGAATTTTTGTTAAAGAGAACTTCCTCTAAAATAAGAGGTATAGAAGACTTACCAGTACCATTCGTACCGACAAGTTGTGTTAATGTTGTTCTATCTAAGTCTATTTCGTTGTTCGAGCCATAACTAAAACAATTACTCCAATTCAACTTTTTGAGCGTTATCACTAAAAACTCCTATAATCTTCTTTACTTTACTTTCGTCTAATTCTAATATGTAAGACAGATACTCTCCTAATTCTTCTTCAATTGTCATCTCTTTATCAAGTATGAGCTGTGCTTCTGTCTTTCGTTTTATTACTTTTTTATCTAATAGTTCTGAATTTTTGACCCCGCTCAAGTCTGAAACATCTCCTTCTACTTCATAAATAGTATGATGAAAGTCAGTTTGTATCATTTCATCAGTACTTGTTACTGTTTTACGAAGAAGTTGAGGTAGGTCAAATTCATGCCATGTCCAAGACCAGTCATCATCAATGAGAATATAACCTGTCTTTACTAGATTTCTGTGAAAAGATGTTGTCATAGGACTGCCGGGATATACTATGTTTCGTTGAGTATTCTCGTGAGCATGTAAATCTCCTGCAAAAACTATTTTAAATCTATCAAATCTTTCCAAATCTACTTCTGGCGATACATGAGGTGGTATTTCTCCTCTTACATGAGTAAATAAATAATCCACATCATCTATATCTTCTATACTGCCTTTTTTATGTAGGTCAGCATAGGGTAGAATTGCCCAATCATGAAGGTAAAAAGTTTCTGTTATAACTTTTACTTTTGGATTGAGTTCTTCTGTAACTCTTTTTAAATTTGTAAAAAATGTTTTATGCTTTCTAGTAGCTTCGTGGTTACCATCAAATATAATAGTTTCCACACTAACATTCTTTACAAAGTCAAAATAAAGTGTAAGTTCGTCCATAGAAGGGACTCGATCAAACAAGTCCCCGCCTATGATATGCAGACTAACATTCTTCTCCAAATCATAAATTTGGTCAAAGAAGTGTTGGTAACGAGCACATGCCCAAGGTATGGGCACATTCTTTTGTCCTAGCTTAATATGCCAGTCTGCAGTGAATAGAATCATGCTACGAAGTCGTCTCCTGGGTTCCATTCACACCCAGTTAATCCACCAGCTTTAAGTGCTTGTAGAGTTCTTAATACTTCGTTTGCATTTCTGCCTGTGTTGAGAGCATTGACTGATATATGTTGTATATATCCATCAGGGTCAACAATATAAGTTGTTCTGTATGGTACACCTTCGTCACTTACTATTCCGAGTTCGTCTGCTAACACATTATTACAATCTGCTAGTAGAGCGTGAGCAACACCGTATAATTCAGCGTGCTCATCTCCTGTTTTCCAATTCCATTTACACCACTCATTGTCTGGACTTATGCCAAAAACTTCATTAGTTTCTTGCAGTAAGGAATCCATGCCCACGATTTCCGTAGGGCAAATGAATGTAAAATCTTTTGGATAAAAGTAAATAACTGACCAGTCAGATAAATCCCAACTTGATACTTTGATAAAGTCATGGTCTGCATCATGCCAATCTGGGTCTATATTACCCATATTACCACTAACTCCATTGAGTTCAAACTCTGGAAACTTATCGCCTACTCCAATCATGATACTTGAAACTCCTCATCAATTGACTCATCTGTATTTGAGTTTGATGACCCTGCTCTAATTCTGTCAAGCAGTTCTTTCTGCGCATCAGGTGTAGGTCTTGATAAAACTTCGTCCATTGACTTAAGTTCAGAAATGAGTTCCATTTCTTTTTCATCAAGAGGTCTCTGTTTGCATTTCAATGCTTGTAATTGATACTCAACATTGTATGCCATTGGTCCAGTCTTCACTCTTTTAAAGTGAACGTCCCAGCCAGTTACTGGGTCAGCAGGATCACCTAAGTCTTCTGCTGCAACTAATATTTGCTCTAAAAGTTTTTTCTTTAGGTTTAAAACTTTTACTTTGCCACCATGAACACATTGGATTGCATATGACCAACCACATTTGAGTTCTGGATAGTATTCTCTAATCCAGTCTTTCTCAATGTTAGTAAATGCCTCTTTCTCACGGTCAAAAGATAAACACTCGAAAGGAATGTTTTTATCATTTTCACCTTTGATCCAGTAGACATATCTTGCACAGACATCTCCAACCATTCTGACAACATTATCGCCTTCTACATATGTGTAGCTCTCGATTTTTCCTTTTTGGGCTTCGCCCTTTAATTTATTAAATGTTAATGCCATTCTAGCTCCTTTAGATTCTTGATTTCTTCAAACTTAAAATGAATCCTATCATCTTTAGTCCAAAGTAATCTATTTTGGTTTAATATATCCTCTTCACCTGTGTAGTGAAAGAGGTCTAGTGTGGTATCTTTTCTGCTTTGATAATCAAAATAATTGCGTAGTGAAGCGATACCTGCATACTGCGCAATCTCTTTGTCTGAATATCTAGCTCGTTGAATAAACAAGGCTTCTGGTTGTAATAAATAGCTTTCGCCATGAAAACTCTTTTGCCAAAATTTAAATCGTCTATCCTTTCTATTTACAGGAAGTTTTCTAAAAGTTAGAATGTCGAGAATCGTAAGTATGTCACTAACGTTCCCGTTGCTTTCTTTTAAAATCTTTTTCCAATTATAGAATATCATTATATCAAAAATTTAACCATATGTCAAGAAGTATTTTTTCATGCTATATTGTCTTAACCTCATAACCTTGTTTCATGTAATACCCCATTCTCGCATTTGCCTGCCGTCTTGCTGTTTTTCCCTCTAAGTGGATATCTACGACGACAGGTTGGAGTTTATTTTCATATACTCTTATTATCCTACCAATTAATTGTGTTAGTAATGGTTCATTATTGATTGGGGTTGCTAATATAATACAACTTAAACAATCTAATGATATTCCTTCAGAAAATATACTTTGCGTTCCGAAAAGAATGTCTTTTCCACTTCCAAAAATTTGTTTAATTAGAGGGGGTCTTTCTGCGTGAGGCACGTCTCCAGTTACACAGATTGAGTTCTCTCCTACTAGTCTATTTACTTGTTTTAAGAAATCAACTCTATCTGATACTACTAGGACTTTATGTCCTTTTGCTGCATAACTCGCAGCGAGAACACCAATCATATTTTGGTACTCCCAATTATATGCAATAGCATTTATTCTAGTAGCCCATGGAGTTTTGTGTCCATCAGGGAATCTAATCCCAGACTTTAGAATATTTACTATTGGTACTAAATAGTTTTCTTTTGGTGGTTTATGAACATCACTACTAAAGTAGTCTCGAAAGATGACATGTCGTCCATCTTTTCTTTCCATTGTACCAGTTAATCCTATCTTGTATCTTGCTTTACTAGCATCTATTAGTCGTGTAAATGTGGGACTACTAACATGATGCATTTCATCGAGAATAAGAGTTCCAAAAACTTCTTTTATGTCGTCTACTCTTCGATATAGCGTTTGAACATTCCCTATAACAATAGGTGAGTCTGTTTCAAACCTTCCAGAGCCTATGACTCCAGGCGTAATTCCAAATACTTTTTCTACTTCTTTTTCCCACTGAGATCGTAGTTGTAAAGTATGAGTAACTACTAATGTTTTTTGCTTTAGCTTATTTGCAATAGCTAACGCAGTAAATGTCTTTCCCCAACTGACCCAAGCGTTAATTATACATGAGTCATTGACTTCGTTATAAACCGCAGCCTGACTATCTCGTAACTCGAAACCAAACTCTAATTCGTCAGTTGATACGGTTACGCGTTTGTCTACTATATCGTAATGCTCTGGGATTAAATCCGTTCTTCCGATAGGTAATGTTACTAACCCTTTGCGAACAATACCCATATTCTTTATAATGAAAGGAGGGTCTAACGGATTTCTTGGCGGTATTGAATATGTAAGCTCTTTGTCGATTTTTGACTGTAATGTATTATCTACTTCCATAAATATTCTGTTACTTAATACTGCTTTCATACTTTGCGCCATGTGTCTTTTTGTTTTTCTTTTGAAAATGACCATAGAACACTAGGTCTTCCTTTGTACATTAGTATTTGTGCAAAGTTTACTGATTCTTCAGGTGGTCTTTTCACTTCAAAAGGGAAAGGAACATCTTTACACCATATGAGTGTAGCCTGCCCTTTTGGTTTTATATGCATTATTTCTCTTGAAGTTACGGTGGCAACATCTGTCTTTTGGTATCTAAAATACCTTCCATTTGTATCAACGTAATCTTGTCCTCTATGTTGTACCATACTTCTAAAATCTTCAAGCATATACTTTAATTTGTATAAATTTTTATGTGGAGTTTTTAATCTTCTTTGTCCTATAGTTTGACCCTTTACATTCTTGTCGTCTACTATCTGTGTATCACAGAATAATAGTCCATCTTGTTCTTCTACTTCATCAATATGAAGAACGTAAACTGGAAAACGTATTTTATGTAAGTCATCTACTGTCATGTATATTCGCCTACTACTATCATTACTGAAAACATAAATCCAAGAGCAGACAGCTGAACTATACTAGCTATAATTATAGCTGTAAATTGTCTGTCTGCCCACCATTGTAGATTTGAGTCATGCCACTCTTGAACTTCTTCAGGTGTGGCGTCTCTTGGTTTATCTAGTAAGAGCTCAGGTTGTGACTCAATTCTATCGTGTCTCATTCCATTGTTTCTTCGATAAACTGTGATAATGTTTTTATGTCATCATCAGACAGCATACCTGCTTGAGCCCACATAGTAGAACTCATGTTCCCTATGGTTTCTCGATTTTTATAAGCATATAACCTCTGAGAGATGTATTCGGCATCGCTCCCTGCAAGTTTTGGAAATGCTCCCATTCCTTGACCGTCTTGCCCATGACAAGCAGCGCAGCCAGCCCAAAGCCCACGAATGGTACTAAAAGGGTCTGCCGCAGCTTCTTCTTTCTTTGCTTGAAGTTGCTCAACAACTGAGCCATGTATTCGTACATATTCTTCATAACATTCTCCTGTGCAACCTTGCACTCGTTTATATCCTTTATATTCTAAATTTTGGTAAGTCCACGCTATTGTAGACACCATAAACACTACTATTGTTAATACATAAAATTTCATGCTTCTTTATCTATATCCCATTTGACAATATTCTTGCCTTTGAGAGATGGTCTTTTTAACCAAAATCTCCATTGTTCGTTTTCTAGTCTCCATTTGTAAACCCATGGAGCGTGTTCTCGTTCTGCATCTAAAAAGATTGCGTTGGTAAAGCCTATTGGAATTACTACCGCCATATGAACTATAAGACTTGCTATTGTATTATAGTAAGCAAATAATCCACTCCAATACGCTGCTATCAATCCAAAATAGAAAGACCACATGACAAATAGTACTAAAGTAAAGTACATTTGTAAACTTGGGTCTGGTATATATCTTAGAGGATTGAATCGGTTGTCCATTACAACTCTCCAACTATCTACTATAAACAGAACTAATCGTCTATGTATTGCTGGTTTCTTCACTTTCATACTCCTTTGCGTATTTTCCAAACGAGTAGTCATCTCCTATATCGAAATCACACCCGATTGGACAACCTGAAATGGAAAGACCTCTATCTCTTTGCACATTTCTTTTTAATATTTCACAGTATTCTTCTACTGCACTTTCTTCTACCTCCGCTAAAATAGAGTCATGCACTAATGCAAATATTTTAGCAGGAAGTTTCTTTTCTTTAACTTCACGGTGTGCGTCTATAGCTCCTAACAAATTAACATCAGAAGCTACAGATTGCACGAGAGAATTGATACCTGAACGAACTTCATGGGCAGCAATTGCCTTGTCTGAAGATTTTACATTAGGTAGTCTTCTCTTTCTTCCAAAGAAAGAATATATGTAAGTTTGTTTTTGAATTAGTGTCTTGCAGTCATCTAACCACTTTTTCAATCTATGAAATTGTTTAAAGTAGTCATCAATAACTTCTTTAGCCTCACTTGTGCTAAAGTATCTTCCACTATCCTTACTAACTTGCTCACTAATCTTCTTTGGACCTGCGCCATACATTATTCCAAAAGTAACGGCTTTTGCCATTTGTCTTTCTGTTGAATAATATTCAGCGACTTGCTCAACATCACATGGTAAGTTGAATACTAACTTAGCAATATTACTGTGGAAGTTTCCGCCATCTTGGAAAACTTTCATCAATGCCTTATCGTCAGCTAGAACTGCGGCACAATATACTTCTGCTGTTGTTAAGTCCATTGCCACTATCTTTTTCCCTGCACTTGCTTGTATACACCCTTTAACAATTGGATTGTCTCTAGGTATTTGTTGCATATTCATTTTACCACTAGAAGATAATCTACCTGAAGTAGTTCCGTGCAGATTGAACCCTGTACGAAGTCTACTGTCTCTATCAAGAGCAGGAATAATCTTATCTAAATATGTTGATTTAATTTTTACTTTTTGTCTTATTTCAAGGATAAGAGCAGGTACAGCGTGTTCTAATGCTAAAGTATTTAAAACTTCTGCGTCTGTTGAGTCAGCTCCTGTACCTGTCTTTTTTCCTGTGGGCTTTAATCCAATATAATCAAATAGTAGAGACCTAAGTTGGACTGTACTATTTGGATTGAAAGGTTTACCCTGTGCCGCTTCAAAGGTCTTTACTTCAATAAACTCATAGAGTTTTTGTACTGCTTCATCAATGTTTTCTTGCATTAGCTCAGTAGACTTCCAAAGCCTTTCTTTATTGAAAGGAACTCCGTTATCTTCTGCGTCTAGTAAGAACTCAGTTGCTGGTAGCAGTATGTTTCTGTAAACATCAGTGAAGCGTTCACTTTTTTCTATTGCTGAGAGAAACTTCTCATATAATAGAAAAGTACATACAGCATCATATGCTGCATACTCTTTCATGATATCAAAAGGAATCATATCCCAACTGAAATCATCTTTGAGTAATCCATTGCGTTTTTTGTACTCTTGAATCCATTCATACATTGGCTTTTCATAATCACCAAATGGAGTAAATTTTAACGACAATGTTTTTAGTCCATGTGTGCCAGGGTTCTCGTTAAGAGTATAGTGCATCAACATGGTGTCTTCAAACTGAGGAAACCTAAATCCAAATTGATATCTAAAGAAAGCAACGTCAAACTTAGCGTTGTGAAATACTACTTTCTTTTTATCAAATATCTGTTGTAAAAGTGCCTCACAAGTCTGGTCAATACAGTCTGCATTTATATATGCTCCATGATTACGTTCATATGATAAACTAATGCCTATTATATGACCATCACGAGGATAAAGTGCAGTTGTTTCTGAGTCAAGTGCAATGAAATCATTTTCATGGTCTCTTGCTTTGATTAGAAATCTACTTAACTCTTTACTGTCTGTAATGCCATAACATTGGTCATCACTAAGTTTCTCTTGTTTGAGGTCTCCAGAAATATACTTTATAATATTATCTCTAGATTCTTCCCAAGTTCTCTTTGCCTCTGGTTTAAAAGCCAGCATGGCTGGATTAATCACAGGAAGGAACTTGTCATCAACAACTCTGCCGGAATATTCCGTGACAGAGTTTAATTTTGTGTAATACTTGAGAGCTTCAGAGCCGACAAGAATCACCCAATCATAATCGTCTGGGTTAAAGTTTATGTCCACATCTCTCTTAAGAACTTTCTTAATTTGCGGATTGGAACATAGAACAAATGAATCAAAGTTGAACTTGTTTTGGAACAACTCGAAAAATTTGTTTCTACTTGGTTTTGATTCTATTAATGCAATTCTCATACTATTCTCATTTATTAATATATATTATAACAAAATTTTAACCATCTGTCAAGAATTATTTTTCTATGCATAGAGCTGCTCTCTTAACCCTTGTACTGATGCTTCATTAAGAGCACCTGGGTCAATTTTTACATCACCCGATAACTTTACATTATGGTGTTGTAGCATAACTTTATCACATAATTCTTTTACTTTTTCTACTGCATTTTGTCCTGCAGTATCTGGGTCAAAAATAATGTCTACTTGTTCTACTCCTCTCATTTTTAAGATTTGTAATTTTTGTTCGTTTATATTGTGCGTACCAAAACAACAAAGGGCATTGGTAAGCCCCTTGTCGTGAAGGTTTATTACATCATAAATTCCCTCTACTAATATTACTCTACCTTTTATGGGAGTAACATTAGTTGGATACAGAGGGAGTTTAGCTTTCGGAGGGTGGAATATGTACTTGGGAACATCACCTAGAGTTTCACCTAGTACTCTTCCATTAAATGCAACAATCTTGCCTGTTATATCATATATAGGAAATACTATTCTGCCTTGAAAGGGAGACTGTGTTGATACAAAAGCTCCGAACTTTGCATATGTCTCTGGTTTTATATTCCTTTCATTTCCTGTATACATTAGTATATCTGTTGGTAGTCTGAATCCGATTGATTCTGACCTTTTTTGTTCTATTGTTTGTTTTAGTTTTTCTCTTTTTATGTCTAAATAATTTGCTGGTTTATCAAAATGCTTAAATATATTTCCTTTAAATCCACAGGAAAAACAATTAAACATTCCTGTTACCCTATCTATTCTCATTGATGGGTTTGTATCATCATGATCTGGGTGTAGACAACGAACTACAAAGTCTGCTGGTGAGACTTTAAATTCAATCTTTTCTTCTACTAATAGTTCTTCTACATTCATTTTTTCTTCTTTTTCTTTCTTTTAACAAATCCTGCAAGTTTTAATACTCTAGTTATTCTTCCAGCCTTCATTATTTTATCCATTATCTTTATCATGGTTTATATACTTTTCCTCTGTCTAAAATTAATATTCCGTTTAGATGGTCTAATTCATGCTGTACGACTCTAGCATCAAATTTTTCAAACTTTCTTCTTATCAAATTGAATTTTCCATCTTTATAATTCATATACTCTAATGATATAGAGTGTGCTCTTTTTACTCTTACCTGTGCAGCTCCACAACTTAAGCAACCTTCCCAATCTTTTTTCTCGTAAGAACTTTTCGATAAAATCCTTGGGTTAATAAATACTTCGACAGGGTTACCTGCTAGAAATATTCTTTTTGGTACTCCTACTTGAATAGCAGATATGCCAACGCCATTTCTTTCTTCCATAGCTTTAGTCATCTTTTCTAGTAATTTTTCTAGTTCTTCTGGCTTACCTGACCACTCAGTGGATACTTTTCTTAATATCTTTTCGTCTGTAATTATCATCTACTAATATCTCCGCGGGTAATTCTTCTTTGCAATGTGGACAACAAGGTGGCAAATCTAGTATTTTTCTTTCTTTGCACTCTTGTAACCAATCCTCATGTGCTTCTTGTTCTGTTATTCTTAAAAACCACTCAATCATCTCTTCCATTATAAATTGCCTCAAGTGTTTCTTCGTAAATTTTTCTAAACTCTTCCACTGTAGGAACAGCTACTTTAAATCTTGGGTTGTCTGCATTATAATATACTATATCGGAACAATGCAAAATCCAGGCCTCTTCTAATTGTTTTTCTGTGTATAATATCATTCTATCTCCTTAAATATTTTTCTTACTTTCTTTTCATTGAACCAAAGTCTATTAAATACCATCTCGTTTCTAGTGGTTGAATGTTCTATTACCCATCTAGGTATACCAATAAAATTCCAACACTTAAACAGTCTCCAGCCTGGCTTTTCATCTAATAATAATCTCATATGTCTTGTGCCTCTTCGTGTGGTCCGCCCGAAGTCATTTCTTCTCTCATTTTTGCTTTCTCGTCTGGAGTCAAGGCAGCATTAGGCCCAATCTTTAAACTTTTCCAATCTACTTCACTTGAAAATCCTTTTACTTCATTATTTCTCATCTTAGTACAGTTGAAGGTCATACACTTATCTTCAGGCGACCATGTTTCAAGTGAATAAGCAGCGTCAGCTGCATCTAAAATACCTTTTGCAAATCTTGCCTCTCCTGTACTATCTGTTTGATATGGGGCAAAGACTAATGTTTCATAGTCTTGTGCAAAAGTTTTCATTTTCTTACTAATCTCTATTTGCTCCTGCCAGTCATACTGACTATTCTTTCCTGGAGCATTGTGACGACGAACTTGGTTCAGATAGTCAACAATGACTATTCCTACATCAGTACGACTTACCCTCTTATCGAGTTCGCTTTGAATTTTTGAGAGAGTGAGGGCAGGGTCGTATACTACATCTAATTGTGCATCTTTGCGAAGTTCCTGCTTCACAAGTTTTTTATGAAACTCATCAAAGTTACGATTTGATTCGAACTCACGGAGAAACTCTCCGCCATTTTCAAATCTATGTGCCCACCATCCTGCTACGATGTTCCATTGTTCAGTACTCATGGTTTTATCCCGAATACTAGTAAATGGTATCTTAGTTGAGATGGAACACATTCTTTGAAGTATAGACCTACTATCCATTTCAATTGTGAAATAAATAGCAGTTCTACCTTGTTCATAAACATTCACTGCTAGATTACAGGAAGTCAAAGACTTACCTGAACCGCGTCGTCCTCCTACTAGAACTAAATCTTTCGGAGAAAACTTAACTGTTGCGTCGTATTCACTATTTAATCCAAGTGGTAAATACTTCGCTAATTCTTTATCATCTTCAAAAAGTGTTATTGTTTGCATATTTTCTGAAGGGGGTGTGACATCTACTTTGTCACTTACATCTAAAACTATCTCTTGTAATTGTTCTATATTTTCCTCAGCAGTAGCAATCGTAACAGTACTTTCAACAAACTTATCAAGTTCGTCAAGTATTTCTGTTTGTGTAAATTCGTTTTTGAGATAGTCTAGTAGAGTGTCTGCATCAACATCTACTTCAATCTGTTCGATTGCTGTTAATTTTTCTGTGAGATTCCTGTCTCGCACTCCGTAGGAGAGTTCCTCGAAAGTGGGAAGGGTTTGATAAGTGTCTACATGCTTTTCCAAGATGTTATGAATCCCTCGGTACTCACTTGGGAGATAAATATCTCTTAATTGAGACCAAGTATCAAGGTCTTGTTGGACTACTAATTGTTTGATTAACGCACTGGCAATATTCATGTAAACTCTCTCAAAAAAGGGCGGCCATCACTCGTGATAGAAGCCGCCCGTTGCTAAAATATTGCGTTAGCCTATTTCTTTTCTAGCCGCACCATTGTAATCAGCACATTGTAGACCTCTTCTGGTCAACATTGTTTTAACGCCTCTTACAGTTTTGCCAATGTTATCGGCAATTTCTTGTACAGTCATTCCTGAAATATCAAGGTCAGCTAAGACGTCAGCCTTGCTTGAACCTTTTGTGTGTTCCTGCTTAGGAATAGCGTTTATATCGCCACTTCTAAGTAAGGATAGAGCTTTACCTCTGATTGAGTTTACAGATTTACCAAGTGCTTCAGCAATAGCTTCTACGAAAGAGCCATCATTGACCATTGATATAAATTGTTCCTCTTCTTGAGGTGTGTAAGTTCTAACACTCTCTACTTTAGGAGCTGGTTTAACATGAGATGTTAACTCCATAGAGAGGATTTTACCTTGAATTGATTTTGCACTAAATGCTCCACCTTCAAAGTTGTCAGCAATTTCTGCATATGTATATGCGCCTGAGTTATCAGTTACAAAATTGCTAAGAGTTGCTTCTTGCTCATCTGAGAATGATTTAGAAGCGGATGCTGAAGCTAATTCAACATCATAACCCATTTTTCTTAACTTGCTAGAAACACTTCTTGTTGAAGTTTCTAACATATCAGCAGCTTCCGCTACTTGTGCTTGAGAAACTGGGCCTTCGCCTACAAAGTCTACTAAACTTTGAGTTCTTTCATCTGTCCATTTCGGTAATGCCATTTTAATTTTCCTCTATTAAATGTTTAATGTTGTTATAAATTGTTATGCCCATTTCCTGGGCCTTCTTAGTTTTTGCACTCTCTACACCGCTTTCGTTAAGTAATATAGTGACTGCTTTTGTAAGATTGTCCTTTGTCTCATATCCATAGTTTTGTAAAACTTCTTGTGCCATACGTTTCGTCTTATAGCTCTTAAGTTTACCTGTTATACAAACGACTCCTTTTGACGGGGTATCGTCGACTACTGGGGTAATCTCACAACTAAAACTAAAAGGGAGTTCATTATACTCCATTGGGTAAAATACTTCGTCCAACCAATTCATTAAGTTCGACGCCGCTTTAGGACCAAGACCACTATCCTCACATATTGCGTAGGTTATCTCTGTAACTGTCGAGATTCTTCTCGTTAACTTTTGGGAAGCGCTTCGACCTATCAGCGGTATCGAGAAAGCTGGAAGGAGAGTTGTTAGGTTTGCTGATTTAGAGTTTTCTATCTCAGCAAATAACTTCTCTCCAAGCTTTTCCGAACTTAGTATTTCAACTAATTCCTCTTTCGAGAGGGAGTAGATTTCGTGGAAATCTTGCAAATCTAACCTTTCTATTGTTGCCTTGCCTAAGCCTTTGATTTTCAATGCTTTGGCAAAGTGTTCAATCTTCTTGGAAGACTTCGCAGGACACCTGTCATTTCGACAATACAAAATATCTTTAACTGTGTGCAGTAATGAATTACATGCTGGGCAGTTGGTTGGTATTTGTATTGCTGTCAAAATTCTTCTCTCTTTTAATTTTATATACATATTATATCAAACGATTTACCATTTGTCAAGAACTATTTTTTGGGAAGTCCCGCAAAATTTTTGACGAAATTTCAAAACATTCGGTATAACCTCCGAACTTCTGTTTTGGAGTATAACTATCATGTGCATATTTCTTATGTAGCTGTTGCTCAAATTTCCAACAGTTATAAATTGTGTCATGATAAGTTCTTTGTATTCTGAGTTCGTATCCTCGGAATCCTCCACTTCGTTTGATTACATGACGCCAGTCTTTACCACTAGCGATTCCTACTTTAATACATTCTCTTTCAAAAGTTTGTTTATTTACTAATATAACTCCGTAGAGAACTCCGTCCCGCTCTTGTTCTTCGGGTCGGTTATCAAAGTAAGTTTGGTTATAAACCCCAGACATCTGGGAGTTGTGTTAAAATACCTGTTAATAGAATAAAACAGGCTACAGTATTTAACATAATTAACGCCCTATCTTTCCACACAATGGCTACATATAGCCACCCTGCACAACCTACAAAGGATATGCAAGTATCAAGGAAGGGACTTACAGCTGAAGCACGAATAACCATTGCTGTTAGCAATGTTACTGAGGCTATCCATTTTACATACCAATCTTTGGTTTGCTTGGGGGTAGCTGATTTAAATATTCTTTTGCTGTTTTCTATTTCTTCTGTTGTGAACTTCGTCATTTAGTTCTTCTATCCTCTTATATAGTTCGTATATATGTTTTGTTTGTTCTTTTATTTGTAATTTTAGTATTTCAACTTCGTTTATCGGCATAATAGTCCATCATATCATTCCAGCGCATGAATTGTTGAGTTTCATGCTCCCAGTACCAACCGTTATGTTTATGTTCGTAGAGTTCATACTTACTTTTGTGATAATTAGGCATCTACTTTCCTCAAAACTTGTGGTATTATTTTTCCTGCTCGTATCACTTCTACTTTACACCCTATTTCTAAGTCTAATGCTTCTATTATAGATTTGTTATGTAAAGTTGCTCTACTAACATTAGCGCCCTCTATGTTTACAGGCTCTAGAATTGCTACTGGTGATACAGCTCCTGATTTTCCTACTTGCCATATTACGTCAAGTAGTGTTGTTACTACGCCTTTCTCTCTTTTCTTAAAAGCAAAGGCACCTCGTGGGTGATGACTTGTATATCCTTTTTTATCAAACTCTTTATTTTTGATAATACGAAATACTGAACCATCTTGAGGATACTCATTGTAGTCTCCTCTTGTGCATACATCAAAACCTAAGTCATTTAGTTTTGTCATGTCATGCATAAAATCTTCTGTTAAATATGGTTGGACTCCGTGTGCTACGAAGTGTAATGTTCTTTCTCGAAACTCTTTAGAGTCTTTTAAACTCAACGCACCTGCGGCATAGTTCCTTGCGTTTTTAATTGTCTTGGGGGCTACTACTTCGCCCGATACTTGTATGACACCTTCGTAATCAATTTCATTTTGTACTAGGTGTCTAATGTTATGTGTAATATCTAGTCCTTCTATTCCGTCTCCTCTTGTTAGTGCTTTTTGTAATTCACCTCCACCATAAAGTATACTTATTGCTGCACCATCTAGTTTTGGGGTGACAACGAAGTCAACACCACCCCAATCAGGGGCGGTGTCTTCGTGTTGGATTACTTTTTGGAGGGAGAACAAAGGAAACATGTGTTTATATCTACGTTCATAAGAACTTTTGTATCCGATATTTTCTTCAGTTGCCGTTGCTACTAGGTAATCGAAAATCTCGTCTGACATAATGGGGTCACCATTGTAATACGCATTTGCTGCTCGCTTTATGAGATTTTCTAACATTTATATATTATACTAAATTCTTAACCATTTGTCAAGAACTATTTTTTGATTCCTATTTAATTTGGCGGTCTGTAGGAGAATCGAACTCCTCTCTCTGCCGTGACAGGGCAGCATACTCACCGATATACTAACAGACCTAATTGGAGCGGAATATGAGAATCGAACTCATATCTACTGGTTGGAAGCCAGTCATAATAGCCTTTATACTAATTCCGCTTACTATTTTCCTATATCTTCTACTTCTTTTCGTGGGATTACTTGATAAGCTCCCTTGTTGTAGGCGGGGGCAATTGTATATTGCTTACTGATTTCTACTTTCCAACTATTATCTGGCTTTGTTCCTTTGCCCGCATTGGTGGAGCTGACTGGAATCGAACCAGCGACCTTCGCATTGCAAGTGCGATGCTCTCCCTGCTGAGCTACAGCCCCTTGTTGTTTGGTATCCCGTACAGGATTTGAACCTGTGTTGCTAGGATGAAAACCTAGTGTCCTAGACCGACTAGACGAACGGGACTTGCGCTTTCTTTTTCGACCATATTGGTCGTAATTTAGACTTCCTTTAATTATCATAATATGTATATTATACAGAAAATTTAAGGATTTGTCAAGAACTATTTTTAGGTAAGGTAAATTTCATCTAATATGTCTTTAAACTCTGATTCGAGTATTGATTTACTTTCTGCTAGGGATAATATTTCTACTAACCCTACAAAAAGTTCTCTACTATTATCAAGGTCAAGCGGCATTGTCATACCCTCTTTTGAGGGTAGCCACTCTTCTTCAAAGTTTAAATAATATTTACGTAAGGAGATATACTCAACACCTCTAAAGGTATTGATTACTAGGCGGACTTGCTCCGCTTCCTTTTCTTGAATTACTTTTTCGTAAACGGGGGGTGTTGTAATATCAATCATACGGATTCTCATTCTTTATAATCCGATTCAACGGAGTTATATTAGTAACATTCTTAGGCATTAGTAACCTATAAGAATCTGTATCCCAACAAAAAAGTAGGACTGTGTCGTGTGCTTCTTTTGCTCTATTCTTCTTTCCTTTTATATAAGGTGTAGAAAAATCAGTTGTGCATATGTTATATTTTAGTCGTCTTGAGTTCTTGCTGCGATAAGTAATTACTGCGTCTCCAGCTTCCTCTAGCCTTTTATTAAAATCATCTTTTGTCATTGTTCCTCCAATTATATCCAACAAAGATTATCTTGAATCGTATAATTTTTGGTTATGTTAATAAGATGCAAAAAACTAGGGCAGTATTACCTACCCTAGATAAAAACAAAACAAAAGTTAGTTGTTTATGTTATTTATGATGTTTGCAAAGTAGTTAGCTGCTTTACCAGTTAGTTTACCAATGATTGCTGCATCAACTTCTTGACCTGCATCACCAATAGCACTTGTTACTGCTGCTTGTGCGTCTGCTACACTTACTCTACCACCGCCACCACTACTTGATCCGCCACTTCTTGGGGCAGGAGTTTTTCTAACATATACTCCCGCTTTTGTAAGAATCATTCTTACACCATTTGGTGATTCTTCAAGTTGCTCTGCGATATCTTTGACAATTTCCATACTGTTGTCTGGAGTTGCCTCTTCGGCGACATACATATCAATCGCCTCTTGCTTTTTCTCGTCTGTCCAAGCCACTTTTTTTCTCCTGTTTTTGTAAGATTCTGGCAAACCGGGACACCACCCAGTCGCTTGCTTCATCTGAAAATAAAATCTATCACTCATTTATATATATTATATAATAATATTAAGATGTTGTCAAGAACTATTTTTAAGTTCCTATATGTTTAAGTTAATTTAATTCGGGAAATGTTCTTTTATAATTTCTATTTTTTCCTGTGCTTGTGCAATTTTTTCTACTTCCGTTTCCATTGCCTCTACAATCTCAGAATGTTCGCCTATCCCAACTGGGTTTCGCTGATAAGCAATTAGATTGGCTTTTGCCATTTCCACTTGCCCTTCTAATTTTGCTACTAATGCTTTAAATAGATAGTTCATAATTTCTTCACTCCTAAAACATAGTTCTCAGCTGCGCTTTCTGCGTAGGCTTCACTATGTCCTGTATATAATTCTTTTTTAACTCTTTCGTTGTTCTTATAATACATACAACCCCAAGTGCCTTTTGAATAAATTACATCTGCTCTTAGGTCGTTTGCGACATAAGTTGAATATTTACTGTTTGTCATCTAATGTTCCTCTTAAAAAATTTTCTATGAAACTGTTTGCTTTATCTTCAAACAGTATTGCATAAATCATAAATGGGAAAGCTACTAAAAATAATAAAAAGACTACAAAGGTTGATAGTATTGGTCGTATGGCTAGTGGATTATTAGGGGATACCTTTTGTAATACAATCAAACTAGGTCTCCATAATTTCCACATGGCTATTGTAACGCCACTAAAATATACTGCTGTAAACAGTTTCCACCATTCCATTTTTCTTTTCTCCTTATGTTTATAAGTATTTGTCTAAATGTTTAAGGCGTCCTATTTCATATGCTAACGCAGAACAATGAAATCCTGTTGTACTACCATCTACCCAAGGGAATAAAGTTTTTGAAGTATCGCAAGGTTCTAACACCCAAAGATGATAAGCCTTTGCTCCATACTTGTCTTCATAATTGGTACACTTGGTTATGTCTCCATAACAAGCATATCCAGCCCGTTGAGATTGATATAGTTGCGTAATTTCTTGTCTGACTAATGCAAATTTATTTTTACGCGGATACCATACTTTCTCGTTATATTCAAACTCTTCTGCTACACATTCTTCGGGTAGCATTGCATTTCTCATACCTTCATAGTCTGAGTCTGCTAGTTTTTGAGGTACGCCTAACCTGTCTATAATTCCCTTGACAAATGCAGGGGAACGATATATACTATTAGCTATGGAAGAAACATTTTCTCCCTCTAAATAATACTGCACGACTGCTCTTTTCTCGTCTTCAGTTGCTGCTCTTCCTCGATTCTGATTCTTTCTAGTTTCTCGGAAGAGTTTTGTATCATTGTGTTCTTCTATGATTCTCTGAAGTCGGGTCGTGTTATACCTAATATTCAGAATGTCACAGGCTTCTTTTTTAGTAATCGGATTGTCGTCCTCTAATAAATCTACTACTTTTTCTACATTATCAAAAGATAACTTTTCATGAGACTTAGTCTTTATAGCCATCTTCACTTCCTAACAATATAATTGTATAATGTATTATTTTTAATAAATCTTCGGGATTTCTCCCTTCTTTCTTTCCGTATCTTTGGGCATATTTGATTATGTTTCCTATACAGAATCCTTCGCCATGCCCGGCGTCGAAAACAAACTCTGTGGTCTGAATTTTACTACTACCATAGTGTTTGTTATATGTTTGTGTAATGTGATTTTGAACCCATTGTAGTACTTCAAGTTCATTGAATTTATACTTGGGGTCTGGGGTATTACCTAACCATTTAAGTTTCATTGGTTAATAGGCTTATTAATGAAGCCAATCCTCCAATTTTTTCGCCGTTGAAAACAATTTGTGGAAAAGTTCTAGCGTCAGGAAACTCCTTTAACATAAACTGTGCGTTGAAGTCTTTTGGGAATAATAAATATTCTACTTCTTGTCTTTTATTTTCTGCTAACATCTTTGCTTGTTTACATGCTGGGCAGTTTTCTTTACCATAAATTATTATCTTGGCCATTTCTTTTCCTTTTTCTTTCATTCTTTTCTGATACTAATACTGTTGATTCCCAAGCAAACCATGCTGAAAATAACAATAAAAATATTACAAAAAATCCGTGTATAATATCTACTATCATGCTGTTATCCTTCTTTTAGTCCAAGCCCTTTCCTTATCCCACCAATGAGGTTCTCCTCGTTTAGTCCATGAGGCAAAGGTTGCTTTGTCTTTGTGGTAGAAGTCTCGGTATGCTTCAATTGGATTATCTGTTTTGCAAGAATCTGGCATTGCAAGTGCAAACTCTGTAAGCCCAACCCGTGGTATATCGAGGTCGGGGAGTTTAGCGATAACGTCATGCATTGATTTGTGAGACTTGCCTCCATATCTGAATCCGTATTCTTCATTGAGGGCATCTGCAAGTTGCCATAACCACTCGTAGTTATCGAGACTTTCGCGCACCCAAATGCTACAAGGGTGATTGTGCATAGTAGGGAGATACGCAAAAGGTCGCGGCTCCATTGTCTTATATTCTTTAACTTCATTCCACTCCTCTGATGTAAGTTTTCGTGGTATGTGTCCTACATATTCACTAATCCAATGTGCTGTGCACAAAAGTTGTGCTGATTCAAGTATCATCTTTATTAGATGTTTATCACAATGATACTCAGCACATTTAGTGATGTCGTTGTCTAAGATAAATATATTCATCTAATCCAACACTTGTAATGGTACGCTCCTGCACTCCATGTAAACACTTCATCACAAAACTCACAATATTCTTTGTCTGTTTCTTTAGACGAAAAACGGCTAGTGTCTTCACACTCATTAGAGGTGTCAACATTAGCCGTTTCGTTGTTGTTCTTTGATTTTTTCATAATATATATTATACTATAAAAAATGACTATTTGTCAAGAACTATTTTTATTTGCCACCAAAGGCTTTTCCAGCCTCTGATATTCCAAATGCTCCTAAGGTGACTATCACGAACGAAGTATAAATCGTATCGCTGATAACCAAATCTTGCCCTAGAAAAGCTGTGACTAAATCACATATGCCAAAGACTGTCATTAAAAAGAAAGAAATAAATCCTATGATAGCTTTTTCATTTATATCATTATCATCTAAGAATAAATCCATAAATTTACGCTTACCGGGCTTCATTTTAGCACGGTCTTGTTTCATCTTCTCTATCAAGTCTTCCGCTTCGTCGAGTTTATCGACTAACTTCATATACTTATCTAGGTCAATCTGGACTTCATTTCTACTGTCATCAGTCTCTACTGTAGCCATATCTATTTATCCTTTGCCCTTCCGACATTTAGAGCTATCCAATCTAACACCATGTAGATTTTCTTAACCCAACCGTCGTCTTTAGGTGTAGGTGTTAAAGCTGCAATTAATGAAGCTGCCATAACTAGATATGGTATCACCATAATCCATCTGATTACCCATTCGAAAAATTCTAACATTTTCCTCTCCTAACGCACAAAAGTGCGGCTTTGCTATATCTGGTTATGCTTTCTGTAAGCTGTTTTGTTCTCCCAATCTTCTATAGCTTTTTTTATACTTCCTTCCGCTAAAACTGAACAATGTAGTTTTATTGGTGGAAGTTCTAATAATTCTGCGATTTCTCTATCTTTAACTTGTTTTGCTTCTTCTAATGTTTTGCCCTTTAAAAATTCAACAAAGGTGGTTGAAGACGCAATTGCGCTACCACACCCATAAGTTTTAAATTTTATATCTATAATGCGTTCTTCATGGTCTAGTTTGAGTTGTAGTTTCATTACATCTCCACATGCTGGAGCTCCTACCATACCTGTTGCTACATTGGGGTCTTTTGGGTCGAATCGACCTACTGAAAATTTTTTTGGATTCTTTAATACATTTTCAAATCTTTCTACTACTTGTTTACTATAAGCCATAATATTCTCCAATCTTTCCAAATACATATGGTATAACCACTACAGCAACAAAAAATAACCCTATAAAGGTTATTGCTTCATAAATATCTGCGAATGGTTCCATCATAATTTTTGTATTGTTTTATATGATTCTATGCTACTTACATCAATATCTTCCCATTTTCCGAAATCGACATCATAGCATAAAATTTTATCATTTCCTTCTTTTTGTTTAATATCCATACTAGCCATACTTTCATGTGTGGTGTATTCTCTATTATACATACGACCACTCTTCAAGCTCATAAATTTAATTTCTACTATGCCTTGTTTGAGTAAGTCTATTAATTTTTGTTCGTCAATCATCTTCTTTATTCAGTTTTCCTACTATTACCTCTAGCTTTTTTATTCTTTCCATTAAAGCTGGGTATGCATCAAACTCATGTAATTCCTTACATGGGTGAGAGTCTTGTTCTACTTTATCAAGTCTATCATCTAGTTCTTGTGTAAAATCATCTAGTTCCCATAATCTATCTTGTAAGTATGGGTGTTCTTCTAATAAATTAGATGTTTTTCTTAAGTTTAACCAGTTTTTAATCAGTTTTATCATTGATCGTTACCTCTCTATAGTAAACTACTACTTCTCCAAGTTGTTTGATGTATCTTTTTAACTCTTGCATATCTTCTGCCATTACTTTATAGTCACCTATTGTAGTAGCAACAAAAAGTATTTCACCATTATTTTGTTCTTTTACTTCATCAAGAAACCTATCGTAGTAGGTATAATCTTCTGGCCACTCTGGATTTTCTCTATCTTCAAGATTGCAAGTTTTTGGTCTTTTATCTTCTACTTTTTTACAAGGATTTGCTATCCTTGCTTCTGAGACAACATACCATTTTGGAGCTGTAAGTGCTACGGGCCTGGGTAACGTTGGTTGTATTATTTCAATGTCTATTGGTTTACTCATGATTTCTACTTCTTTTGTGGGAAGTAGAGAACAACCACTAGTCAGAGCTAGGATTGTTAATATTGAATAATTTTTCAGTATCATCTTCTATTCCCTCCATCACAAGTTCACTTGCATTGTTCATTCTATTTTCTATAAGGCCTGGCTTCTTCATTGCAAGAACATCTAAATTATGTCTTGCGAATATTTCTAAGTATTCTGCTTTTTCTTCTTCTATCAAAGCATTTTCTCTACTCATATTTACTAAAGCTTCGCCTTGTTTTTCATAAGACTCTTTGATTGTTTGTATTGTTTGTTTTTGTTCTTCTACTGCATACTCTAATTTGATATTGTTTGCTTTTAATGTTTGATTTTCACTATAAAGCCACCAACAACCTAATCCTAGTACTATTAGTAGACCAGCCATAAATTGATTCATATTTCTTCTATCCTGTAGTTAAGCCCTTCCGCTCCTCGTAGTTCTACCATTTCCTTATCTTCGGTTTTGAACTTCAAATATTTATCTTGTTTACTAAAAAATTTTCGCACAATATAAGTCTGGTCATCTGCGTCTCCATAGGTAGAATTATAACTTACTGTAAGTCTATATCTAGTTCTGAATAAACTAATTATCCAGTTTATTACTATTTTCCAATACTTTTTTATTGTGTTCATTTACTAATCCTATGAATTCTTCTATATATTCTTCCAAAGTCATTCCTCTTTCAGCAGCGTGTTGAGCTGCTTTCATTAGTTGTTCGTTTGTAAAGTTAAACTTCGACCCAGCTTTTGTCATCATTAAATAGTCTTGCTTCAGCTTCTCTTCTACGAATTAATCCGTCAAGAATTTCGCCTCCTGCTTTATTCCATCTTTTAATTTGTGCTGGAACTCCTGCGTAATCCTCTGCATTTACTACTTTTAATAAAGTAGAAGCTTTTAGATTAGCGGGTCCAAGATTGTATACCCAAGATACTAGGGCATCGAATTGATTTTGTGATAAGGGAGCAGTTACATACTCGTTGATATAACTTTCATACTCATGTAGTTCTACTTCGAGCATATGTTCTGCGTGTGATTGGCTCCATGTATCGCCTTCATTCACATCTTTTGTGTGTCCATAACCTATTGTCCAGACTTTTGCTGAACATTGGTATGCTTCTAATTCACACCCTTCAAATTTTTTAATTAGGGCTATGCCCTCTGCGCTTATTTTCAATAGTTTCTCCTATGTTTCTTTTCTCGCTTTTTTCTTTTCTTTTCGGCTACTTCTAAGTCAATGTATTCTTCCTCTGTGAGTAGATTTATCATTGCTTGTAAGTCTCCAACTTCTTCAGATAAGCACTTTCTTTCATGCTTTCCACCGTTGTGCCTATATACTTTTGAACAGGCTTGAGCGAACTCACTTGCCTCTTCCATTGCTACTATAAGCAAATATGGGTCTAT
>MDTB01132130.1_pt1 | contig 35728 bp, 36 predicted proteins | sample 811161 | NCBI WGS metagenome assembly MDTB01 (sample SAMN05326650, study PRJNA326480) | marine metagenome | isolation source: seawater | place: Mediterranean Sea | collected 2009 | reverse complement strand
GTTATTTTTAATTAACGAAGCTACAAGTGATTGATTGTATATATTGTTCGAGGCTCTTATTACTACTCTGCCTTTCCATTTAGGATCTGCTAGACTTTCGTAAGTTAAACCAGATAATTCAGAACCAGAAACTCTATCAGGTGCGAAATAAACTATTCTCGCTCTTTTTGCTATTCCTACCCACTGAGAAGTTCTAAAGTTACTTGGTACTGCGGATTTAATTGCTGAAGTAGTTAAACCACCTTGAAGCATTCCTTTAGCTTTAAATGCTCCTAATCTTCCTGCATCTGCGGTAATATAAAGGTCTGCTTTACTATCAGAGCCTTCCTCTATTATCCTTTTTTCCAATGCGCCAGACTTTCCAGAAACTACATTTACTTTTATTCCCGTTTTAGATGTAAACTTTTCATAAAGTTGTACGTCTGAGTCGTAATGTCTTGCGCTGAAAATATTTACTTCGTTAGCGTAAATTACGCTTATTAATAAGTAATTTATTAATAGAAATTTAAATATAATCTTCATTTTGTACTTTATTTGTTAGTTTTAATTAGTAATGATTATCAATATCACATAAATGATAATGATTATCAATATCAAATTGTCACATGAGAGGTTCTAAAATCCTTTTAAAATGATTTAAATGAAGGAATGCAGGGTGGTTTTTAGAATTTTTTTAATTTTTTTTCCCAATTAATAGAGCTTTTAACCATCACGGATAAATTGTTAAATTTAGGCTTCCATTTGATCAATTTTTTAAGCTTGTTATTATTAGCAATTATAGCGGCAAGGTCGGCTTTCCTTCGCGGTTTGTAAAAAATCTTTATTCTCTTTTTTGAAAATTTTTGAAAAGCATTTACAACTTGTAATACAGATATACCAATACCGTATCCACAATTTAAAATTAATGATTTATTAGTTTTATTAATCTTGCTTAAAACTTTTATGTGTATATTTGAAATGTCAGATACGTGAATGAAGTCTCTTATGCAAGTTTTATCAAAAGTTTTATAATCATTGCCATAAATGTTTATAGACGGTAATTTTTTCATAAGAGAAATAGATAAATTTTTAAAAAGAAGATCGTATTTATTAATTTGTCCTATTTTACCACTATTCGCTGCACCCACCACATTAAAATATCGTAAAATTGCATAGTTTATTTTATTATTTTTAGAAAATTTTTTAATTAAATACTCAGAACTAAGCTTAGTTTTACCATAAACACTTTTGGGCTTTAATGAAGTTTTTTCACTTACTTTATAAATTCCATCTTTATAAACTGCAGCAGTAGAGGAAAAAATTAAGTTTTTAACACTGGAGTTTTTTATTGCTTCTAGTAAATTCTTTGTTCCTTTAATATTATTACTGATGTATTTTTTTGGGTTTTTTTGACTTTCATTGACATCTAATAGAGCAGCTAAGTGTATAACTGAGTCAATTGAGTTATTTAAAATTATTTTTTTTATTTTAGTTTTATTTCTTATATCTTCTTTATAAAAAAAAGCTTTTTTATTGATTAATTTCTTATATCCGGTGCTTAAATTATCTACAATAAAAACTGTATAATTATTTTTGATTAAAATTTCCGTAATATGGGAGCCAATATAACCTGCTCCGCCTGTTATTAATATATTTTGCATTTTTATATTTTGTTATTTCTTTGAAGAAACTCTATTATTTGTTCGCTGCAATCTTCTGGGTTTTTTTCACCAGCTTTTAAAATGATTTCGGGATTCTTAGGAATTTCATACTTAGAACTTATACCGGTAAAATTTTTAACTAAACCTTCTTTTGCCTTTTTATAAAGACCTTTTGTATCTCTTTTTTCACATATTTCTATTGGAGTGTCTACGAAGACTTCTACAAACTCTTCTTTTTCAAAAATTTCTCTAGCCATTTTTCTCTCTGCCTGAAATGGGCTTATGAAAGCAGAAATAACAATTAAGCCTGCATCTACCATTAATTTTGAAACCTCTGAGACCCTTCTAATATTCTCAAATCTATCTTCATCTGAGAAACTAAGATCTGCACTTAACCCATGCCTAATATTATCTCCGTCAAGAAGATACGTCTTTTTATTTTTTTCAAATAATTTCTTCTCTAATAAATCTGCTATAGTTGTTTTCCCTGAGGCAGAAAGCCCTGTAAACCATATAATGCAAGGTTTTTGCTTATTACTTTCGAATCTTTGCTTCTTTTTTATCTTAGTTGTTTGCCAAAATAAATTATCTATCTTATTCTTTTTTGTAAAGTTAGCCACGAATTACATTTATATTATTTTTTTAATATTATAAAGTAGTTATTATCACATGGTAAAAAAAATTTTATTATATAATTCTGGTGGTGGTCTAGGAGATTCTATACAGTTATTTTCTCTTATTTTAAGCTTGCAAAAACATTTTCAGGAATATGAGCTAAACTATTTAGGGGCACATGATAATCATTTTGTTGGAAAATTGAAAGAATACAATATCAAAATTCAAAATTTTAATATTGATATTAAGTATTTTGGTTTTAGATGGTGGCATTTATTTATAACAAAAAAACAGGTTTTAAAAAGTAAAATTGATAACTTTTATTTAATAATCGATCTTCAATCGAAATTTAGAAATACGATTATCTTGAAACAAATACCTCATCAAAATTTTTACTCTAGTACTTTTAATTATTATTTTTGTTCTAAACCTGAATTAAAAACTTTAATTAATAAAGATCTAAATCTTGTTAATTATGACCTTAATAAAATACCTAAAAAATATTTTGATGAGTCATTAAGGCTATTACCAGATAATAACTATATTGGATTTTCATTAACGCAAGGAAATGTTTATAGAGAAAAAAGCTGGCCAGTAAAAAATTTCATTACAGTAGCAAAAAAAATACTAGCATCAGGCAAAAAAGTGGTTTTTTTTGTTGAAAAGTCAAATCTTAAAATTATTAATGATATTAAAAAAGATTTGCCTGAAGCAATTTTTCCCGAACATAACAGTGAATTGGCTTGCCCAGCATTGGTAACTGCTCTAGCTACAAGATTGGAAAAAGCAGTTACAATAGATAACGGAGTTATGCATATGATAGGCTTGGCTGATATACCTTTAATTGTTTTATTCGGACCGACAAATTCTTCTAAATTTGCTCCTAAAATAAAGAATATAAAAATTATAGACAGCAAAATTCTTTATAATTCTACCAATATTTCAAAAATAAGTTCTGAGGACGTTTTGAAATATATTTAGTTTTTAAATAATTTAATTTTTTTCTTTTTTACAACTTGTAAAATATTTTTATAACACAAATTAATAATTTTTATATTTGAAGATCTTAATACTATTGAAACTCCAATCTTACCAAGTCTAAAAAAAGGATAACTTCCTATATCAACACTTTTTTTATATTTTTTTTGGATCTTCGTTAGTTCTTTTGAAATATTACTTTCTACTGTATATAAATTTATTGATTTATTTAAAATAACAGATCCTTTCATTAAATATTTTTTTACATTTTCTATCATGGCTTTTAATATTGAGGGAACTCCAGGTAAGCAAATTACATTTTTTATTATAAACCCAGGTGCAGCACTAACTGGATTATAAATCAAAGATGAATCTCTCGGCATCTTTGCCATTTTTTTTCTTCCTTCATTAAAATTAATTTTATTATAATATCTTTCTAAAATTGAATATGCTTCTTTATGATATTCATATTTTTTTTTAAACGCTTTGGAGAGTGATTTAGCTGTAATATCGTCATGCGTTGGTCCAATGCCACCTGTTGTAAAAATATAATTAAAATTTTTGCTTAATTCTAAAACATTTTTTACTATTTTACTTTCTATATCTGGGATCACTCTCACTTCTTCAACGGATATACCGCATCTATCATTTAACCAGTTTGAAAGAAATGAAACGTTTAAATCTTGTGTTCTTCCTGATAATATTTCATTGCCTATTATAAGAATTGCAGCGTTTACTTTTTTTTTGTTAGCTTTCTTCATGGTTAAATATATGAATTTTGAAAATAAACTAATATCAGGTGTATTGATAAAAAGATACAAACGTTTTTTTGTAGATATCAAAGTAAAAAACAAAATAATTATTGCTCATTGTCCTAATTCAGGTTCAATGATGGGGCTTCTAACGAAGGGTAACAAAGTGTGGTTTACTGAATCAAAAAACAAAAAAAGGAAATTAAAATATACCCTTCAAATTATTGAGGTTAACGGATGTAAGGTTGGTGTTAATACTCACTTGACTAATAAGATAGTTTTAGAAGCTTTAAAAAATAATTCTATAAAAGATTTTTCAAAAATATTAAAAATTAGTCCTGAACAGAAATTTGGTGAAAATACAAGATTTGATTTTCTTTTAGACAATGGAAAATCTAAGTGTTTCATTGAAGTAAAAAATGTAACTTTAGTAAGAAATCGTAATTTGGCTGAATTTCCTGATGCTATTACTAGCAGAGGAAAAAAACATTTGAAAGAATTAATAAAAGCTACTTATTTAGGCTACAAATCTTACATGCTTTACGTAATACAAAGAGAAGATTGTAATTCTTTTGCTATAGCTAAAGATATAGATCCTGAATATTTAGAAATACTATCAACATCTATTAAAAAAAAGGTAAAAATTCTTTGCTATGATTGTAAATTTTCCTCAAAAGGAATAAAACTAAATAACAAAATTAAATTACAAATTAATGAATAATATTGAAGAAGCTTTTAAAAAAACAAGAATAGCAGGTTCTATTGCTGCTGAGGCTTTAGATGAAGTATCCAGGATTATTAAACCAGGTGTTACAACAAATGAGATAGATTTTTTGTGTTATGATTACATAAAGAGCAAAGATGCTTACTCTGCTCCTTTATTTTACAGGGGTTTTCCTAGATCATGTTGTACTTCGGTAAATCATGTTGTGTGTCATGGCATTCCTCAAAATAAAATTTTAAAAAATGGAGATATAGTTAACGTTGATGTTACCGCTTTTAAAGATGGTTGGCATGGAGATACTAGCAGAATGTTTTTTGTTGGAAATGTTTCTGTAAAAGCTAAAAAACTTGTATCAACAACTTATGAGGCAATGATGAAAGCAATCAAATTAATAAAGAATAATACTTTTCTAGGTGATGTTGGTAACTCTATACAAACTCATGTTGAAAAAGAGGGCTTTTCCGTAGTAAGAGATTTTTGTGGACATGGAATCGGAGAATTATTTCACAAAGAACCAAATGTATTACATTATGGAAAAAAAGGAACTGGACCTAAACTAGAAACAGGTATGATCTTTACTATTGAACCAATGATAAATGAAGGAGAATTTGGAACAATAACTTTAAATGATGGATGGACCTCTGTAACAAAAGACAAAAAATTATCCGCACAATTTGAACACACAGTTGGTATAACAAATGATGGATTTGAAATTTTTACCTTATCAAAAAAAGGTCTAGATTTTCCTACTTATTAACAATGATAGAAAGATATTCTAGAAAAGAACTTAAAGAAATTTGGACCGACCAAAATAGATATAAAATTTGGTTAGATATAGAAATAGCTGCTGCTCAAGCTATGGAGAAATTTAAAATAATTCCAAAAGGAGTAGCTAAGAAAGTTAGGTCTAATTCAAAAATCGATGTAAAAAAAATCTTAAAAATTGAAGGAAAAGTTAGACACGATGTAATCGCTTTCTTAACTTCTATTATGGAAAAATCGGGGAAAGATGGTAGATTTTTACATAAAGGAATGACATCTTCAGATGTTTTAGATACATGCTATAATCTGCAATTAAAGCAGTCGGGTTTTATTTTGTTAAAAGATATTAAAGAATTGTTAAAATCAATAAAGAAACAATCATTAAAATATAAAAATACCTTATGCGTTGGAAGAAGTCATGGGATACATGCTGAACCAACAACCTTTGGATTAAAACTTTTAACTTTCTATGCAGAATTCTCTAGAAATTATAAACGTTTGGAAAATGCAATTGATGAGATTTCTACTTGTGCAATTTCTGGTGCGGTAGGAACTTTTGCAAATGTAGATCCAAATATTGAAAAATATGTTGCCAAAAAATTAAAATTAAAAATTGAACCAATTTCTTCTCAAGTTATACCAAGAGACAGACATGCATATTTTTTTTCTATGTTAGGAATTATTGCAAGTTCTATTGAGCGATTTTCTGTTGAGATCAGAAATCTTCAAAGAACAGAGGTTTCTGAGGTCTATGAGTTCTTTAAAAAAAAACAAATGGGTTCTTCAGCGATGCCTCATAAAAAAAACCCAGTATTAAGTGAAAACCTTACTGGCCTAGCTAGGCTAATAAGATCAACGGTTATTCCTTCTATGGAGAATATAGTGCTTTGGCATGAAAGAGATATTTCTCATTCAAGCGTGGAAAGAAACATAGGTCCTGATGCTACTATAACTTTAGATTTTGCTTTGAACAGAATGAATGAAATTGTCAAATCAATGAAAATAGACTCCAAAAATATGATGAAAAATTTAAATTTAACAAAAGGTTTGTTGTTTTCTCAAAGAGTGATGTTGGACCTTGTGTCAAAAGGTGTCAAAAGAGGAGACGCATATCGAATGGTACAAAAAGCTGCCATGAAATCCCTTGAAAATAAGTCATCTTTTCAAGATAATTTATTAAAAGATAAAAAAATACTTAAAATAATACCTGTTAATAATTTAAAAAAACTATTTGATTTTAGTTATCACACAAGAAAAATTAATGTAATTTTCAATAGGGTATTAAAGATAAAATGAATAAAGGTAAAAAACTTTACGAAGGAAAAGCCAAGATCATCTATGCCACTAATGAAAAAGATTTAGTGATCCAGCATTTTAAAGATGACGCAACTGCTTTTAATAATTTAAAAAAAGCTAATGTTGAGGGTAAGGGTGTTCTTAATAACAGAATTTCTGAACATGTATTATCTAGTTTGTCTCAATGTGGAATCAAAACTCATCTAATCAAAAGAATTAATATGAGAGAACAATTGGTCAAACATGCAGAGATAATTCCTATTGAATTTATTGTTAGAAACATAGCCACAGGTTCTCTATCAAAAAGACTTGGTATTGCCGATGGAACTGTTTTAGAAAAACCTCTTTTTGAATATTGTTATAAAGATGATGCATTAGGTGACCCCCTTATAGGTAAAGAACATATTTTTGCTTTTGGATGGGCTAATGAAAATGAAATTAATGAAATTGATAAGATGACATTTAGGATTAACGATATTCTTCAAGGAATGTTTAGAGGTATTGGAATCAAGTTAGTTGATTTTAAACTTGAATATGGAAAAGTCTGGAACAAAGAAAAAAACATTAAAGAAATAGTTTTGGCAGATGAAATAAGTCCAGATACATGTAGACTTTGGGATGTAAAAAGTGAAAAAAAACTTGATAAAGACCGATTTAGAAAAGACTTAGGAAATATAGTTCAGGCATACCAAGAAGTAGCAAGAAGATTGGGTATCATGCCAGAAGAAACAAATGTCAGTGAAGTAAATTTTGGAAAAACTACCTCGATAAAGTTCAAGAAAAAATAAATTGAAATTTTCAGTTACAGTCACTTTGAAAAAAGATGTGCTTGACCCTCAGGGAAAAGTAGTTAGTCAGACTTTGCAAAATATGGGAATGAAAACTCTTAAAAGTTTAAGACAAGGGAAATATTTTGAGATAGAAATCAGTGATAACGATGAAACCAAAGCAAGTGAAAAAGTTGATGAAATGTGTAAGAAGCTACTCACTAACCTAATTATAGAGGATTATAAAATAAATAAACTATAGAATGAACTCGTCTGTAATAGTATTTCCTGGTTCAAATTGTGATAGAGATATAGCTACTGCTTTAGAAAAGTTAAAATTTAAAAATCAAATGGTATGGCATAAAGATAGTTCTTTACCAAAATCAGATTTAATAGTAGTTCCAGGTGGTTTTTCTTACGGGGACTATCTTAGATCTGGGGCCATTGCAGCAAAGTCTAATATTTTAAATGAAGTAATTAAAGAAGCTAACAAAGGCTGTTTAGTTCTGGGAGTGTGTAATGGATTTCAAATTTTGATCGAAACAGGTTTGCTTAAAGGTGCCTTACTTAGAAATAGAGATTTAAAGTTTTTAGGTAAAGACATTTACGTAAAAGTGATCCAAAATCAAAATAAATTTTGCAACAAATATAAAGAGAACCAAATTTTAAAACTTAACATAGCTCATAATGAAGGTAATTATTTTACTTCTCCAGATCATCTAAAAGAATTAGAGGATAAAAATCTTATTGCTTTTAAATATTGTGATGAAAAAGGCAATATTAGTGAAAAGACCAATCCAAATGGTTCTATTAACAATATCGCAGGGATCTTTAATTCAAACAGCAATATCCTAGGAATGATGCCACACCCTGAAAGAATGGTTGATAAGCTCATTGCTGATGATGATGGAGTTAATCTTTTCCTAAGTTTATTAAATTAAATGAAAATTACTAATGAACTAATCGAAAAACACGGTCTGAAATTAGAGGAATATTCTAAGATTAAAGAATTATTAAAAAGAGAACCTAATTTATTAGAGTTAGGAATATTTTCTGCAATGTGGAATGAGCATTGCTCTTATAAATCCTCAAAAATTCATTTAAAAAATTTACCAACTAAAAACAATTATGTTATCCAAGGTCCTGGAGAAAATGCGGGTGTAATAGATATAGGAGATAATGATGCAATAGTTTTTAAAATAGAGAGTCATAACCATCCTTCTTTTATAGAGCCTTATCAGGGTGCTTCTACTGGTGTGGGTGGAATACTAAGAGATGTATTTACAATGGGAGCAAGGCCTATAGCCTTATTAAATTCAATTCATTTTGGTTCGCCAAAAAATAAAAAAACAAGAAATCTTTTACATGGCGTTGTTTCAGGAATTGGTGGTTATGGTAATTGTATTGGAATTCCTACTGTTGCTGGAGAAACAAAATTTAACGATACATATAATGAAAATATACTTGTTAATGCTATGGCTGTTGGACACGCCAAGAAAGATAAAATTTTTTATTCAAAAGCCAAAGGGTTAAATAAGTCAGTAGTATACGTTGGGTCTAAGACAGGCCGCGATGGAATTCACGGAGCGTCTATGGCTTCTGCAGAATTTGATGAGAAATCTGAAGAAAAAAAACCTACAGTTCAGGTAGGTGATCCTTTTACTGAAAAATTGCTTCTTGAAGCATGTTTAGAACTAATGAAGGATAATTCAATAATATCCATACAGGACATGGGTGCTGCGGGATTAACATCTTCAAGTGTAGAAATGGCTTTTAAAGGAGGTCTTGGAATTGAAATTGATCTAAGCAAGGTTCCCTGTAGAGAGGATAATATGTCTCCTTATGAGATGATGCTTTCTGAAAGCCAAGAAAGAATGCTTATTATTTTAGAAGATGGTAAAGAAAAAAATGCAAAAAAGATTTTTGAAAAATGGGACCTTGATTTTGTTGTGATAGGAAAAACGACAAATACAAATCAACTTACGCTAAAATTTAGACAAAATATTGTTGCGGATATACCGATTGATGCTCTATCTTCTAAAGCACCAGTTTATGATAGAAAATGGACAAAAATTAAAGTACCAGAAAAAAAAATTTCGTTAAAAAATTTAAAAAAAGTAAAGTTTGATGAATCGTTAATACAAATTTTATCTTCCCCAAATCAATCTAATAAAAGTTGGATTACAGACCAATATGATCAAATGGTAATGTGTGATACAATACAAAAATCTGGATCGGACGCTGCTATAGTAAGAATTCACAACAAAGATAAAGCTATTGCGGTAACAGTAGATTCTTCAGCGAATTATTCTAAATCACATCCTATAACTGGTGGAAAACAAATAGTTTGTGAAAGTCGTAGAAATTTAATTTCAGTTGGAGCAAAACCAATAGCGATTACAAACTGTTTAAATTTTGGAAATCCTGAAAATCCTAAAATTATGGGTGAATTTGCAGAAACGATTATTGGAATAAAAGAGGCCTGTGAATTTTTAGATTATCCTGTGGTTTCTGGAAATGTTTCGTTTTATAACGGAACAAACCAAAAGAATATTTATCCTACGCCAGTAATTGGGGGTGTGGGATTAATTAAAAAGATTAACAATCCTATTAATAGCTTTTTTCAACAAGAGAATAATCCTGTTTTACTTATCGGAAAAACTTTTGGACATTTGTTCCAAAGTATCTTTTTTGAAGAAATTTATTCAATTAAGGATGGTCCGCCTCCAGAAATTAATTTAATTAATGAAAAAAACAATGGAGACATCGTCTTAAAACTTATTAATGATGGTTTAATTCTTTCTGCGCATGATATTTCTGCTGGTGGATTAATTGTAGCTTTAGCAGAAATGACTTTTGGTTCCTCTTGTGGAATAAAGATTAATAAACCAAAAAAACTTGCTAATATTTTCGAGTATTTTTTTGGAGAAGATCAAGGAAGATACGTTCTTGAAGTAAGACAAGATGATATTACAAAAGTCCTTAAAATACTAAAAGATAACAATATTTATAATGAGACAGTTGGTTTAACTCAAAAAAATACTTTTGAATTGCCGGGAGAGCTAAAAATTAATATAAATGAACTATATAATGCTAATAATAAGTGGTATTATAACTATTAATGAGTTTATCAATTAAAGAAATTACAGATTTAATTACTGAGTCAATTCCAGATGCTCATATAGAAATTAAAGATCTTATGGGTGACAATAATCACTATTCTGCAAAAATAATTTCTAAGGTATTTAATGGTATATCAAGAATTGAACAGCATAAACTGGTGTATAAATCTCTAAAAGGAAAAATGGGTAATGAACTACACGCTTTAACAATAATTACAGAGGGAAAATAAATATGAATATTAAAGATCAAATAAAAGAGATGGTAGAGAAGAATGAAGTTTGTCTTTTTATGAAGGGAACTCCAGACCACCCACAATGTGGATTTTCAATGGCTGTTTCTAATGTTCTTAAACATTTAAATGTTAAATTTAAAGGTATTAATGTTTTAGATGATCAAAATTTAAGGCAAGGAATAAAAGACTATAGTGATTGGCCGACTATTCCTCAATTATATGTAAAAGGGGAATTTATAGGTGGTTGCGATATTGTTAAAGAAATGTTTGAAAAAGGAGAATTAAAGAGTTTGTTCGAAAAAAAATCTTTAATTTGAATTTATCTAGAATAATATTCAATAACTAAACTTGGTTCCATTATAACTGGATAAGGAACTTCAGAAAATTTAGGGACTCTAATAAGTTTCACAGATTTATTTTTATCGTCTAGCTGAATGTATTCGGGTACATCTCTTTCTTTGCTTTGGATTGATCCATCAATAACATTTAATTTTTTTGATTTCTCTCTAACTTCAATAACGTCTGTTTCTTTAACTAAATAGCTTGAAATATTAACTTTTTTCTTATTTACCCTTATGTGACCGTGGTTGATTAGTTGTCTCGCAGAAAAGACAGTTGGAGCAAACTTTCCTCTGTAAATGACAGTGTCTAACCTACTTTCTAATAAGGCAATTAAATTTTCAGTAGTGTCTCCTCTTTTAGAAAATGCTTTTCTATAAATATTTCTAAATTGTCGTTCATTAATATTTCCATAGTATGCTTTTAATTTTTGCTTGGCTTGTAATTGAACTCCAAAATCAGTAGGTTTTCCTCTTTTAGATTGTCCGTGCTGTCCTGGAGGATAAGCCCTACTGTTAAAAGGACTCTTTGGTCTACCCCACAAATTAACCTTTAATCTTCTGTCAACTTTATGTTTTGATTTAAGTCTTTTAGTCATACTTTTATCAGGTTTTATAAGACATATAGGTAGATTGTCAATTAAGGTTTATGATTTTTTTTGCTTAATGAACTAATTATACTAGCTAAAATCCTTATTTCTTTGTCATTAGGCTCAAATCTGTAGAATAAGTTATTTATATTTGTAATCATTGAGGTGCGTTTTTCATCAGGTTTAAAAAAATTCTTCTTTTCTAATAATTCTTTTAGTAAATTTAATAAGGCTACTAAGTCTCCTTTTTTTGCTTTTTTGTTCTTTATATAATTCTTTTTAAATTTTATTTTTGTAAATGATTTAAAAATTTCATAACAGACAATTGATATCGAATGAGACAAATTTAAAGACTTAAATTTTGATGATGTGGGTATTTGAACTAAATAATTTGAATATGATAAGTCTAGGTTAGACAAACCAGAGGATTCTGGTCCAAACATAAGGCCAATATTAGAATTTTTATTCTTTTTTATTAATTCAATAAAGTAATTAAAGCTTATATGTTTTTTATTTATATCTCTTTTTCTTGCAGTAAATGAAAAAATTAAATCAAATTTTTTTATCGCTTCTTCTGAGCTGTTAAAAACTTTAGCTTTATTTAATATGTCTATAGCTCCAACAGAAGTAGCTTTTGCCTTTGCATTGGGCCAGCTGATCCTAGGTTGAGTCAGTATTAATTTTGAAAACCCGAAGTTTTTGATTACTCTTGCCGCTGCGCCTATGTTTTGACCTAACTGAGGTTTTGTAAGTATAAAACCAATATTATTTTTCATTTATGTTAGCAGGTGCTTTCTCTTTAAAAAGCTTATACTCCAAACTATCAATTAAAGCCTTAAAAGAAGCTTCTATAATATTTTGAGAGACTCCAATAGTAAACCAGCTTTTACCTGTATTATCTGTGCTTTCTATTAAGACTCTAGTTGTGGCGCCCGTCCCAGTATTGAGTATTCTTACTTTGTAATCTAAAAGTTTTAAATCTGAAAAATATTTATAATATTTTTCAACTCTTTTAAAATTAGATCTTATAGCATTATCTAAAGCATTTACTGGACCATTACCTGAACCTGTGCATTTAATCAGTTTTCCATCTATTAAAAAAGTAACTTCGGCAGTAGTTTTAAGTTCATTTGATTTTTGAACATTAACATTATAATTTTTTACCTTAAGATATTCTGGTAATTTTCCTAGCAGCTTATTTGCTAGAAGTTCAAAAGAAGCATCAGCACCGTCGTAAGAATACCCACTGAACTCTCTATCTTTTACTTCATCTAATATTTTTTGTATTTTTGGATCCTTAGAATCAATTTGGATTCCATAATTTTCTAATCTCGATAAAATATTAGCTCTCCCTGCTTGATTTGAAATAATAATATTTCTATGATTTCCTACTAATTTAGGATCTATATGCTCGTAAGTTTTAGGATCTTTTTTTACTGCCGATACATGTAAACCTCCTTTATGAGAAAAAGCTGACGATCCCACATATGCCATATTTTTATTTGGTTTTTTATTTAGTATCTCATCTAGAAATCTTGAACAATCAGTAAGTAATGAAAGTTTGTCTTTTTTAATATTAATCTCATATTTATCAGAGAAACTTTTTTTTAAAAACAAGGTAGGAATTATTGACATTAAATTTGCATTTCCACATCTTTCACCTAAACCATTAATAGTTCCTTGAATATGTCTTGCTCCAGCCAAAACTGCTGTTAATGAATTACTAACTGCATTTTCAGTATCGTTATGGGCATGGATACCCAAATTTTTGCCTGGTATGACTTTTGAAACAGAGTAAACTATTTCACCTACTTCATTTGGTAAGGTTCCTCCATTTGTATCACATAAAACTAACCACCTTGAACCCTCATCATACGCTTGTTTTAAACAGTCTAATGCGTAATCTGGATTATTTTTATAACCATCAAAAAAATGTTCGGCATCAAATAAAAACTCTTTTTTATTTTTAACAAAATGTTTAGCAGTTTCTTTAATATTCTTTAAATTATCCTCGTTTTTAATTCCTAGTGCAGTTTTTACGTGGAAATCCCAAGTCTTACCTACTACGCAAACAGTTTTACAGTCTGCATTGATTAATGGTGATAAATTTGGATCATTTTCAACGCTGATACCATTCTTTTTAGTCATACCGAAAGCAGTAAATTTAGTACTACCAAAACTTGGAGAACTGTTAAAAAACTCAGTATCAATAGGATTAGCGCCTGGCCAGCCTCCCTCTATATAGTCAACTCCAATTTTTGCTAAAATTTTTGCTATTTTGTTTTTGTCTTCAATTGAAAAATCTACGCCTTCAGTTTGAGCTCCATCTCTTAATGTAGTGTCAAAAATGTATAATCTTTCTTTGCTCATTTGTACTTCCATGTAGTTTTATCTTTTTCATCCTTAATAATTATTCCTTCACTTAATAATTCATCTCTAATTTGATCTGCTAAATGAAAATTTCCACTTTTTCTTGCTGTAATTCTTTCTTCAATTTTTTTCAAAATAACTTTTTCTGAGATTTTCATTTTTTCTTTTTTTAGAGATTCTCTTACACTCAAATTTTCATTAAATAAACCAATTAAACGACAGGCTCTATTAAATTCTTTTTTTTTAGTTTTGTCGCCTTTTGAGGCTAAATTATATAATTCATGCAGTTTGGATATAAAAGCCGGTGTATTAAGATCGTCTAAGAGCTCAACAAAACAGTCAGGTAATTTATCATCTATTTCATTGCTAAATAAAGTATACCATTTATCTAAAGTAATAGATTGATCTGATAAAAGTTTATCATTCCAATCTAAAGGTTGTTTATAATGAGTGCTCAATAAGGCTAGTCTCACTACTTGACCTGAAAATTTTTTAACAGCTTCCTCAATAGTAATTATATTACCTAGTGACTTTGACATTTTTTCTTTATTCATAGTAACAAATCCATTATGCACCCAATAATTAGCAAAGTTTTTAGAAGAGTTATTTGAACAGGATTGTGCAATCTCGTTTTCGTGGTGTGGAAAAAGAAGATCCAAACCTCCGCCATGAATATCAAACTGTTTTCCTAAATACTTTTCGCTCATTACCGAACACTCTAGATGCCATCCAGGTCTTCCACGGCCCCATGGAGATTCCCAGCCTGGGTCCTTTTCACTTGATGGCTTCCATAGAATAAAGTCTAAAGGATTTTTTTTAAGTTTTGAAACTTCTATTCTGGCACCTGATCGGAGCTCTTCTAAATTTTTATTAGATAAATTTCCATAGTTTTTAAAAGAAGATACCGAAAAATAAACATGCTTTTCATTTTCATAGGCATATTTTTTTTTAATTAGCGATTCAGTCATATTAATCATCTCGCTAATATGTTTTGTGGCCTTAGGTTCTTTGTTAGGTTTTAAGCAGTTTAAACTTTTACAGTCATTGTGAAAAACTTTAGTTACATCATTAGTTATTTCATCAATTGATTTTTTTTTTAATTTTGATGCTTCAATTATTTTATCATCTATATCAGTTATATTTCTTATATAATTAACTTTATTAAATCCATAAATCTCAATTAAGACTCTGTATAATAAATCAAAAACTACCAATGACCTTGCATTTCCAACATGCGGGTTGTCATAAACAGTTGGTCCGCAAGCATACATAGAAACTTCATTTGGTTTTATTGGATTGAATATTTCTTTTTTTTTAGTTAATGAATTTGTAATTTTTAATTTAATCATCGAATTTACATACTGGTATAGGGTTTATCTTATGCAGATTTTTTTCTCTAATCTTTAGATATTTTTTATAATTTGGGTCATTTTTATTTAACATGGCTTTTTCTAAATCTTCATAACTCATTCCTAGTTGTTGCTTGTCATCTCTTCCGTCGTTCCATAATCCATCAGTAGGTGATGCTTCGATAATCTCTTGAGAAACTCCAAGATATTTGCCAAGTTCCCAAACTTGGGTTTTTGTACAATCAGCTATTGGTGAAATATCAACTCCTCCATCCCCATATTTTGTATAAAAGCCTACACCAAAATCTTCGACCTTATTTCCTGTGCCTACTACTATTCCCGAATTGGCTGCTGCTACTTGATACAAAGTAGCCATTCTTAATCTGGCTCTTGAATTTGCAAAACCGTGTTCATTATCAAATTTATTTAACGATCGAGAGAAAGACTCAAATATTTTATCCATTTCTAGCAAATGATGTTCGACATTTTTATATTTTTCAGTTAACCATTTAGCATGAAGAAGACTTAGGTCATGTTGTGATTTAATTTGTTTAATAGGCATCGTTAAAATGATAGTTTTTCTTTTTGTTTTTGCACATAAGGTGCTTACAACAGAAGAATCTATCCCTCCTGAAACTCCAATAACTAATGCTTTTGGTTTAAAAGATGTATTATTGCAATAATCATCTATCCAATTTTCTATAATCTTCGATCTTTCTTCTACTTTCATAAATAAAACAATTCCTAACTCCTTTTCAGGATTCTGTCTTAATAATTATATAATAATTATTAAGACGCTGCTTGAATAATATTTTTTGAATATTTCGAATTTTTCTTTATTTCCTCAGAAATTAAGAAAGCCAGCTCTAATGCTTGGCTGGCATTTAGTCGTGGGTCACAATGTGTTCTATATCTATTAGACAAATCTTGTTCTGATATCTTTTGTGCGCCTCCTGTGCATTCTGTCACATCCTGTCCAGTCATCTCTACGTGTAGACCGCCTGCGTAACTTCCTTCAGCTTGATGCGTTGCAAAGACATTTTTTACTTCTTTTAAAACATTGTCAAAAGGCCTTGTTTTAAATCCTGTGGCTGCTTTAATAGTATTTCCGTGCATTGGATCGCAGGACCAAATTACTTTCATACCTTCTTTCTTTATGGCTCTGATTAGTTTAGGTAAAAATTTATCTACATTATCAGCTCCAAATCTAGATATTAAAGTTAGTCTTCCTGGTTCATTTTCTGGATTTAAAATATTACACAATTCAATTAATTGATCAGGCTTTAAAGTAGGTCCACATTTTAAACCTATTGGATTTTTTATTCCTCTACAGAATTCAATGTGAGCTCCGTCAGGTTGTCTTGTTCTGTCTCCAACCCATACAAAATGAGCAGAAGTGTCATGATATTCTCCGGTTGTTGAATCTACTCTTGTCATTGCTTCTTCAAATGGGAGCAAAAGAGCTTCATGAGATGTATAAAAATTAACTGTTCTTAATCTTCTGTTTGTTTCAGGGTTAATTCCACAAGCATCCATAAATGATAATGCATCACTTATTTTGTCCTCAATTTCTTTATATTTGCCTTTGGTTTTTTCATTAATAAAACCTAAGTTCCATAAATGTACTTGCCTTAAGTCTGCAAAACCACCTTGAGAAAAAGCTCTGATTAAATTTAACGTCGAGGCCGATTGAGAATAGGCTCTAAATAACCTCTTAGGATCTGGCTTTCTAGATTTTTCAGAAAACTCCATTCCATTTATATTGTCACCTAGATAGCTTGGGAGTTCTTTTCCGTCTTTCTTTTCAGTAGGAGAGCTACGAGGTTTTGAAAATTGACCAGCTATTCTTCCTAACTTTACAACGGGCAAAGAGGCAGAATGAGTCAAAACTAAAGACATTTGTAATATTGCTTTAAAAGTGTCTTTTATATTATCCGGATTAAACTCCGCAAAGCTTTCAGCGCAATCTCCTCCTTGTAGCAGAAAAGCCTTTCCTTCGACGACTTGCGCTAAAGATTTTTTTAGAGATCGAGTTTCACCAGCAAAAACTAAAGGTGGGTATTTTTTAATTTTACTCAAAACCAAATCTAGTTCTTTTTGATCGCTATAGTCCGGTATATGTTTTGCAGGAAATTTATTCCAACTATTTAAAGTCCATTTTTTCATATTCAACCTATGCTATATATATATCGGTATTTATAAATTTCCAAGGTAGTTTTTTAAAAAAATTATTATTTAAATTGATAATTTACAAGAATTACTCAACAGTTACTGATTTTGCTAAGTTTCTTGGTTTGTCAATATCGCATTTTTTTAAAAGCGCAACATGGTAAGCAAGAAGCTGCAAGGGAATAGTGCTTAAAAATGGAGACAGTGATTTTTCAAAAGAAGGAATATTTATAGTAAATCTTATATTTTCATTTATTACATTTTCATTTGAGTCAGTAATAAGTAAAATTTTTCCTCCTCTGGCAATAACTTCTTGCATATTTGAAATTGTCTTGTGAAAATATTTATCATTTGGAGCAATAACTATAACCGGCAAACCATTCTCTATTAATGCGAGGGGACCGTGTTTCATTTCTCCCGCAGGATATCCTTCGGCATGTAAATAGGAAAGTTCTTTAAGTTTTAATGCCCCTTCAAGCGCAATTGGAAAAGAAAAACCTCTTCCTAAAAACATAGAACCCTTAGAGTCTAAAAAATCCTTGGCTACAAGCTGTATCTTATCTTCTGTTTTAAGACAAATCTCTAATATGCTTGGAAGTTTCTTAAGACTTTTAATCTTTTCCTGGTAGTCTTTTTTATCAATATCCTCTCTTAATTTTCCTATTTTAATAGAAAGCATATAAAGCAATAACATCTGACCTAAAAAAGCTTTCGTTGAGGCTACTCCTATTTCTGGACCAGCATGAATGGGTAAAACGAAATCAGAATTTCTTGCGATAGAACTTTCAACTACATTTACTATTGAACAAGTTTTTATTCTATTTTTCTTACACAAATCTAAAGCTGCTGCTGTGTCGGCGGTTTCTCCTGACTGAGAAACAAATAAATATAAATTATTTTTCCCTAGCTTATGGTTCCTATATCTAAACTCTGAAGCAATATCGGTTTCAACCGGGATTGATGTAAAATCCTCAAACCAGTATTTTGCAACTAAACAAGAGTGATAAGCAGTACCACAACCAACTAGAACTATCTTTTCTATAGATTTTGGTTCAATAGGAAAATTATAAAAATTTATTTCGTCTCTAGATTTATCAATATATTCATTTATACAATTTTTAGCTGTAATAGGTTGCTCAAATATTTCTTTTGACATAAAATTTTTATAATCTCCTTTGTGAGTAATATTTTCATCAGTGGATAAAACTAAAACTTTTTTATTAATTTTATTTTTTTTACTGTCGTAAAATTCAACATTATCTTTGGTTAATAAACAAATATCCCCATCATCTAAATATGAAATTTTATTTGTCATAGATTTTAAAGCGTATGAATCTGAACCAAGATAGTTTTCGTTATTAGAGTATCCAACAGCAAGAGGGCTCCCTCTTCTTGCTCCTATTATCATGTTGCTAAAGTTTTTAAAGATAATACCTAAAGCAAAACTGCCTTTCAATCTGTTAAGCGTATTATGAACAGCTTCGATTGGTTTATGAGTTTTTAATTCTTCGGTAAGTAACAAAGTAATGACTTCCGTGTCAGTTTGAGATTTAAATTTCTTACCTTTTTTTTCAAGTTCAATTTTTAAATTATTAGAATTTTCTATAATACCATTATGAACAACAGAAACTATATCACTTGAATGCGGATGGGCGTTAACTTCATTAGGAACGCCGTGCGTAGCCCATCTAACGTGTCCAATTCCTAAATTTCCTATTGCAGGTGTTTTAAATAAAATTTTTTCTAATTGTTCAACTCTTCCAGAACACTTTTTTTCATTTATTTCATTATTATAAAGTGTGGCTAGGCCAGCAGAGTCATATCCTCTATACTCAAGCTTTTTTAAAGAATTGATTATATTGCTAGAAACGGATTTATTGCTCGCTATGCCAATTATTCCACACATTATTTTTTTTTCCTTTTTCTTTTGTAATTTTTTATTTCAATTTGTGAGGAACGCGAGAGTGCTAATGATCCCTTTTTTACATTTTTAGTTATTACAGAACCAGCTCCTACGATAGAATTTTTATTTATTTTTAACGGAGCAATTAATGATGAGTTTGAGCCAACAAAAACATTGTCTAAAATTTTTGTTTTGTACTTTTTTACTCCATCATAATTACAAGTTATTGTACCAGCTCCGATATTAGAATTTTTTCCGATCTGCGTGTCACCTATGTATGAGAGATGATTTATTTTTGAGTTAGAACCTATTTTAGATTTTTTTGTTTCTACAAAGTTTCCTATTTTAGACCCGTTCTTTAAATAAGTGCCAGCTCTTATTCTTGCATAAGGTCCTATCATCACATTGTTTTCAATTTTTGCTCCTTCTATATAACTGAAAGATTTAATCACTACGTTATTTCCAATTTTAACTTTTGGACCAAAAACAACATAGGGTTCTACAGTTACGTTTTTTCCAAAATTTATATCTGTTGATAAAAAAATTGTTTCGGGAGCTAAAAGATTTACTCCTTTTAACATAGCTTTATTTCGTAATTTTTCTTGGCGCAGCATATATGTTTTGGCTTTATTTAATTTTATATTTGTCTTCATAAAAATTTCTCTTTACATTAGATTTGTGATTGAAATAAGTCACATAATATTTCTTTTTAATACTTATAGATATGAGTCAAATTTATACAATTTTATTCGATTTAGATGGAACTATAGTAGATACAGCTCCTGATATCATGGCGGCACATAACCATGTAATGAAAAAGTTTGGCTACCAAGAAAAGAAGCTATCTGACATTAAATCTTTAGCTGGAAAAGGTGCTTGGGTAATGATGCAGAGATCATTCAAAAAAGAAATTGCTGATGAAAAAATAAAAAAAGAAATGACTAAAGAGTTTATCGATTTTTATAGTAAAAATATTGACAAAGGAAGCAAACCAATTGATGGCATATTTGATTTTTTAAAATGGGCTAAATTAAAAAATATTTCTTCAGCTGTTTGTACAAATAAACAAGAAAGGTTAGCAATAGATCTTTTAAAAAAAATGAAACTTTTTGATTTTTTTGATTACATAGCAGGTTGTGATACTTTTGAGTATAACAAACCCGACCCAAGACATTTAACCAGCGTAGTTGAAATTATTGGAGGAGATTTAAAAAAAACAATAATGGTTGGAGACAGCGAAGTTGATGCTGACTCAGCTCATAACGCTAACTTACCTTTTGTTTTAGTTGATAACGGATATACTGAAAAAACTTCTAAAGATATTAAACATGATCTCTTAATAAACAATTTTAATAATTTTAATGAAATTATTAAGAATTATTTATGATCAATTTTTCTCTTCTGTCTGCCTTAATCACCTATTACTTTATAATGTTTGTTACCCCGGGCCCTAATAATGCTATGCTTACTGCTTCTGGAATGAAATTTGGTTTTGTGAGAACTCTTCCTCATTTAATAGGAATACCCTCTGGTCATATTCTTCAGATAAGCTTGGTTTCATTAGGTTTAGGTAACTTATTTTTAAAATTTCCAGAAATACAATTCTATTTAAAAATATTATGTTTTTTTTATTTACTATATCTAAGTTGGACAATAATTGGTTCTTTTAGTGTTGTTAAAAAAGAAAGCGGAAGACCTTTAAGGCTTTATGAGGCTGCAGCTTTTCAATTCATTAATCCTAAAGCCTGGACTATTGCGATAACAGTAGTTTCTGCTTTTTTCCCTACTGAAGAAAATTTTTTAATAGCTACAATTTTTTTAACAACTACCGCTGCTCTAGTTTGTTTTCCTTCAATTTGTTTGTGGGCTATTTTTGGTAATAGCTTGAGATTGTTCATAAAAGATATAAAGGTTAAAAAATTTATAGAGTATATTCTAGCAATTTTGTTGGTTTTAACTGCATTTGTAATACTTTTAAAATAATCTTTGCTTTTATATTATTGGTTTAATATAAAAATGCGATGCATTTTACAAAAAAAAATAACGCTGAAAAAAGAAAAGATTTTATTAGCAGTTTAAAAAAAAATAAATTATTAAGATTTCCTGGAGCTTACAATCCTCTCTGTGCGAAACTTATTGCTGAGATAGGTTTTGATGGTATTTACATTTCTGGCGGGGTTATGGCTAATGACTTGGGTATACCTGATATTGGATTAACCACTTTAGGACATGTAAGTTATAGATCTAGTCAAATAGCAAAAGCAACAGATTTACCCTCTATAGTTGATGCTGATACCGGTTTTAAAGACTGTGAAAAAACTGTTTCGGTCTTTGAAGAAAAAGGTTTAGCAGGATGTCATATCGAGGATCAAATTGATGAAAAGAGATGTGGGCATTTAGACAATAAAGAAATAATTTCTAACGATGAAATGGTTAAAAAAATTAAGATTGCTGTTAAAGCAAGAAAAGATAGTAATTTTTTAATAATTGTCCGTACAGATGCTAATACTGTAGAAGGAATAGATAAAACTATCGAAAGAATTAAAGCCTACGAAGGAGCCGGAGCAGACATGATTTTTCCCGAAGCAATGAAAGATGAAACAGAGTTTGAAAAAGTAAGAAAAGCTTCTAAAAGTTTTTTACTAGCTAATATGACAGAGTTTGGAAAATCAAAACTTTTAGATAAAAAAAAACTTGAAAATTTAGGATATAACTTAGTTATCTATCCTGTCACAACACAAAGATTGGCAATGCAGAATGTAGAGCTAGGTTTAAAGTCAATATTTAAAGACGGCCATCAAAATAATATTATTGACAAAATGCAGACCAGAAAAAGGTTGTATGAGCTTGTAGAATATGAGAAATACAATACTCCAAATAAGAAGATTACAGATTTTTCTACTGAGGGACATGAATAATGAATGAAGAAATAAAAAAAGGTCTTTTAGGTATCGTTGTTGACGAAACAACTATTTCTCAAGTGGTTCCTGAACTAAGTGCTTTAACTTATAGAGGATATAAAGTTCAAGATTTGTGTGACAAATGTGATTTTGAAGAAGTTGCTTATTTAGTTCTTCATGGTGAGCTTCCAAGTAAAAAACAGCTCAAAGACTTTATTAAAAAAGAAAGATCTCAGAGAAAACTTTCCAAGAGTATAATTAAAGATATTCAAAGAATGCCTAAAGATGCTCATCCAATGGATGTAATAAGAACTTGTGTCAGCTTAATGTCCCTAGAAGATAAAGATACAAGAGATAATTCTCCTAAAGCTAACATGAGAAAAGCAATGAGGATATTTTCAAAAACTCCTACTGCTGTTGCTGCTTTTTTTAGAGCTAGAAAAGGAAAAAAAATAATCTCACCAAGTAGCAAGCTTTCTTTTGCAGAAAACTTTTTTAAAATGATGTTTAACAAAGTACCAGATAAAGAAATAGTACGAGCTTTTGATATATCTTTAATTTTATACGCTGAACATAGTTTTAATGTTTCTACATTTACAGCTAGAACGATCACGAGTAGTTTGTCTGATTTACATGGTGCAATAACTGGTGCGATAGCATCATTAAAAGGTCCACTTCATGGGGGAGCCAATGAAGCAGTTATGCACATGATGAAAGAGATTGGAAAACCAGAAAAAGCAAAGTCATGGTTAGAGAATGCTTTAGCGAAGAAAAAAGTTGTGATGGGTTTTGGACACAGGGTTTATAGAACTGGCGACTCTAGAGTGCCGACTATGAAGCACTATATGTTCAAAGTTGCAAAATTACTAAAAAAGGAAAAATACACTAAAATTTATGAAACTTTAGAGCAAATAATGCTTGAGAAAAAAAATATCCATCCCAATGTAGATTTTCCATGTGGTCCAACTTATTATATGATGGGAATTGATATTGATTTTTACACACCGATATTTGTTATGTCTAGGATAACAGGCTGGTCAGCTCACATAATGGAACAACATACCTCTAATAAATTAATACGTCCTTTGTCTAAATATAAAGGTAAAGATGTTAGAGAAGTAATGCTATTAAACCAAAGATAATTAGAGTTGAGTTTATAAGCGAGACAAACAAGGGCTTAATGTCTCAGGGATAAACGTTTATTTTGTAACAATTAAACAGCAAATGGAATATACAATCTTATTTTATGACTTTAACAAATGTTTTGCTTTTTCTGATACTTGTCACGCTCACAACTTATATTTTTATGCCTTGGAAAGGTGAAAATTTTCAAAAGGAAAGTCCAATAAAAATATTAACACAATACATTTTTTGGACATTTCTATTTGCCTTAATACTCTTGGGATTAATAAAATTTAATTTTATTATCTAGTTTTTATACTGTCTTGGGGAATAATTTTTTGAGTAATTCTATCCAAAATGATTGCCAATATAACGATTCCTGTACCTCCTACTACTGCTCCACCAATGTCTAATCTTCCAAGAGCAACATAAACTGTAAGTCCAAGTCCGCCTGCGCCAATTAAAGCCGCTATAACCACCATTGATAAAGCTAGCATGAGAGTTTGATTCACTCCTGCCATTATAGTTTTCATAGCTAAAGGTATTTCAATTTTAGTTAATATTAAAAATCTTGTAAGCCCTAAGCTTGCGCCAGCTTCTTTAAAACCTTTGCCTACTTGTCTAATTCCAAGATTTGTAAGACGAACAATTGGTGGCAATGCAAATATTATTGTAGCTACTACACCAGGTGTCAGCCCTACTCCAAAAAGCATCACAACAGGAATTAAATAAACAAAGCTAGGTATAGTTTGCATTATATCTAATATAGGTCTTAGTATTACTTCAAATAAATTACTTCGAGATGCAGCAATGCCTACTGGTATACCAATAATCATACAGAATATTACTGCAGTAAAAATCATAGCTAACGTAGTCATTGTTTCTTTCCAAAGATCAACAAGATCTATAGAGATCAATGCAAGACATGCCAAAATTCCAAACTTTAAACCGTTGGTTTTCCATGCAAAAAATAAAAAAATTAAAATGACTATTGGAAAAGGAATCCAATTAAAAAGAGAGTCTAAGCCGTTTAAAACCGCATCAATAGGAGCTGAAAGTTTTTTAAAAAGTGGTCGTTGTGTAAACAACCACTCTTTAATATATCTTTCAATCCATTCTGCAATTGGAATGTAAACTTCGTAGTCAGATGGTGCAAGTTTTAAGCTCACTGAACTTATATTTGCAATCTATTTTAACCAACTATCGAAAGTACTTTGGTTTGCTTTAATCCAAGCAGCAGCATGTTTTTTAATCGCTCTTTCACTTTTCTCGCCCGCATTCATTTTCATGTTTTGAGCAGCAATGTCCGCTAATGGAATAGATGCTTTTTTAAGCATTTTTTTCACATCAGGATTTGCTTTTAGGAAAGCTTTATTAGCAGCTGGTCGAATATCATCCGCACCAAAACCCATATTTATTTTAGATTTTGTAGCGTTAGCAACCTTAACTTTTTTTGTTCCGCTGTAAGGAACTTCTATCCAAACAACATCTTGTCCAAGTTTTAAAGCACCAACAGTCCAATTCGGAGTCCATGTATAAAACAACACAGATTTTCCGTTTTTGTATTTAGCAACTACATCTGCCATTGAAGCAGAATAGTCAGCTTTAACTGGATTGATAAAATCACCTAAACCAAGATCAGCAAAATGTTTTGTAATTTGCTTTTCACAACCCCAACCTGGAGGGCAAGCAACCATATCTGCTTTTCCATCTCCATTAGAATCAAATTGTTTAGCGTGTTTTTTAATGTCCATTACACTTTTAATTCCAAGTTTATCAGCAGTTTTTTTATCTACTAGATATCCTTGTAAACCACCCTTTTTCATCACATGACCAACGGCTTCAACTTTACCTTTTGATTCTTTGATGTATCCATCGTGAGTGCTAAACCAACCATTTACCCATAAGTCTAAATCGCCCGCAGCAGCGGCTAAGTAAAAAACTGATGGTTTAATAGCTTTTGGTTCAGTTACAGTGTGTCCCATTTTTTCCAAAGCCTGTTTATATATTTCTGCTTGGAAGTAACCTGTATCCCAGTTTGCTTTAGCCATTTTAATTTCAGCAGCATTAGCAGCACTTGAGATAAAAGTTGCAGTTAACAAAGTAACTATAAGCTTAAATAGTCTCATTTTTCCCCCTTAATTATAATTATTAGTTGCTCAAAGCTAGCATGTATAAAACCGTAATGTAACCGTGACTCAACTAAAAAGTGAATTTTATATTCTTATAAAATAAGGGCTTTTGAGTAAAAATTAAAAAAACAACAATTTTAGGTAATTATTTCAGCAAACCTGTTCTCTATTAAGTTTATCTTCAAATTCTTAGACTTCACAAATTCATTTATTGCTTTTTGAACTTCAGGGATGTGTTCACCACCATAATCATCGCAAAGTAAAACTTTGTTACTTCCTAATTTTTGGTAAAGAAGATTTAAATCATTAAGCACCGTATTATAACTGTGCCCTCCATCAACAAAAGCATAATCTATTTTTGATAAATCCAGATTTTTGAGAACTGTGTTTGTGTCACCTTGAACTAGTTTAACGTTTTGTTCGTATTTCTTTAAGAACTTGGTAACGCTTTCTAATGAGTTAATATTCTCTCTTTTAATAAAATTGTAATAAATATTCTTAAGTGGATTGGAAAATCTATGTTTTTTTAAAAAACTTGGTTTTATTTCATCTGTCGAAGACTTATCTAAATTTTCTTCTCCAAAAAAATCAACTCCAATATAGCTAAATTCATTATTATGTTCTTTTGATAAATAATCACATGTATTTCTTGCTGTTACTCCGCAAAAGACACCTATCTCTAAAAAGTTTTTAGGTTTATACTTTTTTAAGTGATTTAAATAAACTTTCCCCCAATGTGCTTTTAAACCGGATTTTCTCCAATAAGATTTATACTTCAAAGCTAAACATTAAGCGAAAACTTCTCCCCATGTTCCTCTTGTTGAGGCTTTAGAGTATTCTGTGGCTCTTCCTTCGAAAAAATTCATATGTTCAACACCATTGAGCATGGTATCTAGCCAGGTTAGAGGATTTTTTTTCACATCATATATTGGGTCGAGACCCAATTGTTCTAATCTTCTATTTCCAATAAATCTAATATATTGTTTAACTTCGTTCGCTGTTAATCCATTTAAAGGACCCATTTGAAAAGCTAAATCAATGAATGCATCTTCGTGATTAACTATAGTTCTACAAGCATCGGTTATCTCTTTTTTTAATTTATCATTCCAGATTTGAGGCTCTTCTTTTACAAAATCTTTAAAGAGTCTTATCATGGAATTGCAATGTAAAGTTTCATCTCTAACTGACCAGGTAACTATTTGGCCCATGCCTTTCATTTTATTAAATCTTGGAAAGTTTAATAAGATTGCAAAGCTAGCAAACAATTGAAGTCCTTCTGTAAAAGCTGAAAAAACTGCCATGGTCATTGCAATGTTATGTTTTGATTTAACATCAAAACCTTGCATGTAATCATATTTATCTTTCATTTCTTTATATTCTAAGAAAGCTGAATACTCTGTTTCAGGCATTCCGATTGTATCTAACAAATGAGAGTAAGCAGCAATATGAACTGTCTCCATAGCAGCGAAAGCTGTCATCATCATTAAAACTTCTGTAGGCTTAAACACTGTTGTATAGTGTCTTAAATAACAATTGTTAACCTCAACATCTGCTTGAGTGAAAAATCTGAATATATGAGTTAAAAGATTTTTTTCTGCTACAGTAAGATTTTTTTGCCAATCCCTGACATCGTCACCAAGAGGTACTTCTTCTGGTAACCAATGAATTCTTTGTTGAGTTAACCAGGCATCATAGCACCATGGGTATCTAAAGGGTTTGTAAACTGGATTCTCCACTAATAAACCCATTTTTTTTGGTTTTATAATTTTTTTTTCTTCTTTTTTTGCTACTGACATGACAGACACTCCTCAAAGTTATTGTTATCTTTATTATTTGATTCTTTATGTTTTGAATAAACATTTTTTGTCACGTCTGTTGAAGATCCAGCATTAACATTTTCAGCTCTCTGAATAGATTTAGATCTGCAATAATACAAGCTTTTTAAGCCTTTTTTCCATGCCTGAAAGTGAATATTGTGAAGATCTTTTTTGTGTATATCAGCTGGAATAAAAATATTTACTGATTGAGCCTGAGATATATTTGGAGTCCTGTCAGCTCCAAGTTCTACTACCCATCTTTGATCAATTTCAAAAGCAGTTTTAAAAGTATCCTTTTCTTCATTAGTTAAAAATTTTAAATGAGAAACTGAACCTTGATTTGTTGTTATGCTAGACCAAGTATCTTCATCATTTTTTCCATATTTTTCTAATACTTTACCCAAATATTTATTTCTTACATTAAAAGATCCTGACAAAGTTTTGTGGGTATAGCTATTACCAGAAATTGGTTCAATGCCTGGAGAAGTGCCTCCACAAATTATAGATATAGAAGCCGTTGGAGCGATTGCTGTTTTGTTAGAAAATCTCTCTTTGATTCCATACTCTTCTGCATCAGGACAGGCACCTCTTTCATCTGCCAGAGTAATAGAGGCTAGGTCTACTTTTTCTTGTATATTCTTAAAAATTTTTTTATTCCAAACTTTGCTCATTACTGAGCCAAAAGGAATTTTTTTTTGTTGAAAATAAGAATGCAAACCCATAACTCCAAGTCCTACACTTCTTTCTCTCATTGCAGAATATTTTGCATTGCTGAAGCTATCTGGAGCTCTATTTATAAAATCACTCATTACATTGTCCAAAAATCTCATTACATCTTCAACGAATTGAGAGTTGTCTTTCCATTCATCATAAGTGTCAAGATTTAAGGATGAAAGACAACAAACGGCTGTTCTTTCTTTTCCATCATTGTCAATTCCAGTAGGTAAAGTAATTTCGCTACACAAGTTTGATGTTTTAACCTTTAAACCAGCTAGCTTATGATGTTGGGGAATTTGTCTGTTAACTGTATCTATATAAATTATATAAGGCTCACCTGTTTCAACTCTAGCAGTTAGTAGCCTGATCCAAAGATTTCTTGCTGGTAGTGTTGATTGTACAGAACCGTCTTTAGGACTTCTTAACGCCCACTGACCATCGGTCTCTACGGCTCTCATAAAGTCATCTGAAACCAATACTCCGTGATGGAGATTTAGAGATCTTCTGTTCACATCACCACCTGTTGGTCTTCTCATCTCAATAAATTCTTCAATCTCAGGATGGTCTATTGGAAGATAACAGGCTGCTGAACCTCTTCTTAGAGATCCTTGACTAATCGCTAAGGTCAATGAGTCCATAACTTTTATGAAAGGTATAATTCCAGAGGTTTTTCCAACCTTTCCTATTTTTTCACCTATAGATCTCAGGTTACCCCAATAACTTCCTATACCTCCGCCTCTAGCAGCTAACCAAACGTTCTCACTCCATAAATCTAAAATTCCTGTTAAACTATCTCCAGCTTCATTTAAAAAACAAGAAATAGGCAAACCTCTTTCTGTTCCTCCGTTTGATAGAACAGGTGTTGCTGGCATAAACCATAAATTACTAATGTAATTATAAAGTCTTTGTGCATGTAGATTATTATCAGCATACGTGCTTGCAACTCTTGCAAAAAGGTCTTGGAAAGATTCATTTTGACCAAGATATCTATCTTTTAGCGTTTCCCTACCAAAGTCCGTTAGATTTTCATCTCTTGATCTATCTATCTTAATAGTTATTCCTTTTTCGTTTTGAAACAGCTCTGTTTCACCAGATAAAGAGAAGAGATCTGGTTTTTTGGGGCCATTATTAGGAGATTTAATATGATTTCTTTGGCTCATAGAACCCACAGCTTTTTCTATTGCCAGAGATACGTTTTTGTTCATAATTAGTTAGCTTTTTACGGTCTTTTTTTTATAAAACAACTATATGTTGTGTTATAATTTTATTAATATACTATATATTATACTTTTCAATAGAACATTATATGAACATTAAAATAATTTTGCAAGAGGAAAGTTATGTTAATAAACATCTTATTAAAAAATGATTATTAATCCAAGTGGTTTTAGAGAATATGACGCAAGATGGTTATATAAAAAAGATATTGATCTTGAAGGTATAAATATTCTTGGTAAGGGACTAGGAACACAAATAATAAAGCATACTGGTAAAAATAATCCCAGAGTAATAGTTGGTCATGACTATAGGTCATACAGCGAAGAAATTAAAACTTATCTAAAAAAAGGTTTAATATCTACGGGATGTTACGTTGAAGATATAGGATTAACTTTGTCTCCTACAGTTTATTATGCACAATTTAATTTAAATTCAGATGCAATAGCGATGGTAACAGCAAGTCACAATGAAAATGGTTGGACGGGTGTTAAAATGGGAATAAAAAAAGGATTAACTCATGCGCCTGAAGAAATGAATGAATTGAAAGAAATTACGTTAAGCAAAAATTTTAAAATAGGTAATGGATCGGAAAAAACCGTAGAAGATTTTCAAAAAGTTTATATCGAAAATCTAATTAAAAAAAATAAAATTAGAAAAAAAATTAAAGCAGTAGTAGCTTGTGGAAATGGAACTGCAGGAATATTTGCTCCGAAGATTTTAAGAGGTATAGGTTGTGAGGTTGTAGAATTAGACTGCAATTTAGATTTCAATTTTCCAAAGTATAATCCAAATCCAGAAGATTTGAAAATGTTACACGCTATTTCAAAACATGTAAAAGATAATAAAGCTGACATTGGGTTTGGTTTTGATGGAGACGGTGATAGAGTTGGAGTAATAGATAACTTAGGAAATGAAATTTTTTCAGATAAGATAGGTTTGTTAATCGCAAGAAACTTATCTAATAAATATAAAAATTCTAAATTTGTAGTAGATGTTAAGTCAACAGGCTTATATGCTCAAGATAAAGTTCTCAATAAAAATAATTGCAAAACAATCTACTGGAAGACAGGACATTCTCATATTAAAAGAAAGGTGAATTCTGAAGCTGCCTTGGCTGGCTTTGAAAAAAGTGGTCATTTTTTCTTTAATGAACCACTAGGTCACGGTTATGACGATGGAATAAATTCAGCTATACATATTTGCCATTTGCTAGATGAAGAAAAAAAAAATATTTATGAAATAGTAAATGAATTACCTAAAACCTACCAAACACCAACGATGGCTCCTTTCTGTAAAGATGAAGAAAAATACGGAGTTGTGGAAAAAATAATTGAAAAAATTACTCGCATTAAAGACACGACCAAGATTGATGGCGAATCTATTACAAATATACTGAAAGTGAATGGAATTAGATTTTCGTTAAAAGATGGATCATGGGGATTAATAAGAGCTTCTTCTAACAAGCCGTCTTTGGTAATAGTTGTGGAAAGCCCGACATCAAATAAGAGAATGAAAAAAATTTTTGACTTTATTGATCAATTACTTCAAGAAACTGGGAAAGTTGGAAAGTATGATCAAAAAATTTAAAAACTTAAATAGTCGTAAAAAAATTTCGAACCTATTATAATTAAAAAAAATCCAAAATATTTTGTGAGTTTTTTTTTATTTACTTTGTGACTAACTTTTGCTCCTACTCTTGCCATAAAAGTTGTAATTGGTATAAATATTAGGAAAGCTGGAATATTTAAAAAACCAATACTTAAAGGCAAATTTGCTTTCAATAAACTCCCAGAAATTAAGAATCCTATAGCTCCAATTAAAGCTATGACAAAACCTATGGCTGCGGCACTTCCAATTGATCGATTTATAGAATATCCAAAAAATTTTAGTATAGGAACATTCATAATAGCACCCCCTATTCCCATTGGAGCAGAAATAAAACCCGTTAAAAAACCACTTAAAACTTTAGCAAAAAGTCCCATTTTGATTTTTAAGTCACTTTCTTTTTCTTTCAAAAAAAATAAATAAAAAGCTAAAATATAAACAACAACAGAAAAGAATAAAATTAATGGTTTGGTCTCTAAATTCGCAGCAAAAACTGTTCCTGAAAGCACGCCTAAGATCACAAATATACCATAGGTTTTAACAATACTAAAATCTACAGACTTATGTTCATGGTGTGTTAAAACTGAAACAATAGAGGTTGGAATTATTATTCCAAAAGAAGTTCCAACCGCTAAGTGCATAACGTAATTTTGATCGATGCCAATTGCAGTAAAAATATAAAATAAGAATGGTACAGTAATTAAGCCCGATCCGATTCCGAATAGTCCAGCAAAAAATCCTGCGGGAATAGCTGTAAAAACCATCATTGCAATAAAAAATACAATTTGACTAAATTGAATGTTATCTATCATGAAGACGCTTGATTGGCTTTCTCATTATTTTGTGCAATTTGCATTATATAATTTATTTTTTTAAAATCAGAATCTCTTGCCATCATGTTGTCACTTAAATATCTTTTCCACTTATTAGCTCCATTTTGACCGTGATACAAACCAACAGTATGTCTCATTATTTGATTAACTCTGGTACCCTTTTTTACTTCTTCCCTAACATACTCTACTAATTTTTCTGTTATTTCAGCTCGGGTAAGAACTTTTTTGTTATTAAAAATTTCATTTTCTATTTCTGCTAAAAAATATGGATTTTGATAAATAGCTCTACCAATCATAATGCCGTCACAATATTCTAAATGTTTCTTTGCATCGGAACAATTTGTAATACCTCCATTGATTATAATTTCTAATTCTTTATTTGCCTTTTTAATTTCATAAACTAAAGGATAATTTAATTTAGGTATTTTAAGATTTTCTTTAGGTGTTAAACCTTTTAAAATTGCTCTCCTTGCATGTAATATAATAGTTTTGCAACCTGAATCTGAAATTTTTTTTATAAAAGAATTTAAATAATCAAAATTTTCTGTTTTATCAAAACCAATTCTTGTTTTAGCAGTTATTGGAATTTTGCATGAATTAACCATTTTATTTATGCATTCAGCAACTAAATCAGGTTCTTTAATTAAACAAGCTCCAAACTTATTTTTTTGAACTTTTTTACTTGGGCAGCCAAGATTAATATTAACTTCATTATAACCCATGTCTTCAGCAATTTTACAAACCAAGGACAGTTCTTTTTGATCAGATCCTCCAACCTGAAGTGCCAAAGGTTTTTCAACTTGGTTGAAACTTAAAATTTTTTTTCTATCTCCGTGAATAGCTGATTTTGTAGCTACCATCTCTGTGTAAAGCATCACATTCTTACTTAGTAAACGCAAAAAATATCTCTCATGACGATCCGTACAATCCATCATTGGAGCAACAGAAACTTTTCTATTTAATTTCAATTATTTTTTTTCTTCTAATGGGATTTCGGCTTCATCTTTAAGCTCTAAAGGCTCTTCTTTAGAATCAAGAGATTCTTCTTTAACCTCTGGTTGTTCAGCTTTTAGTTCTGACAAAGCTTCTTTTGCTAAATTGCTTTCTTTAGGTAGTGTTTTTTTAATTTCTGGAATTCTTCTAGTTCTTTTTGAAGGTAGAATAGCTACTCCACTTTTTGAAACTTGACCTTTGTATAGATTTTCAAAATCATCATTTTCTTCTTCCTCTACTTCTTCTTGGTCAAAAGTTTCATCTGGTTCTTTTCTTAATCTTGAAATTGCACTTTTTGATAATTCTTCTACTGATATTTTTCCATCACCAATTTCTCTAAGTGAAATAATAGTTCTTTTGTCGTTATCCTCTTCCACAAGCATAGGTGCACCAGCGTTTAATTGCGCTGTTCTTTCTTTTGCTAATAGTACTAGATCGTATTGATTGTCAATTTTTGATAAGCAATCTTCTACTGTAATTCGAGCCATAATGATTTGAAATAACTATTAAAAACTCCCAATAAAATCAAGTTCTTTTTTGCAAAACTGGATTATATGAGTTTTTAAAAACTAATATAATAACTAATGAAATCAATACATATAATGAGCATAAGATTGCTATATCTTCGATTGAATACCCTGAGTCGATCAAAAAACCAAAAATTGCCGTAGCCAGCGCTGTTGAAAAAACCATTAACGAACCTGTAAGAGCTTTTATTGAGCCTAAATATTTTACACCGTAAATTTCAGCCCATAAAGATGATATCAAAACATTCGTTAAACCGTTGGTTATTCCCAATAAACCCATAAATAAAAAAGCTGCATATGTATGGCTAAAAAAAATTAAAACTATCAAACCAATTAGCATTGGTAAATTAAGAAAAGGTAAGATTTTTCTACTAGTAAACTTATCTACTAAAAATCCTGATACAAATAATGTTAAAACTGTCATCATTGAATAAAACATAAAGCCCTGAGCAATTGCATACTTTCCCCACTCTTTTGACTCTATAATAAAGGATTGATTTATAACAATTCCAGTTATTATAAATGGACACGCTAAAACATATGGCAAAAGAGAATAAAACTTTGCGTCTTTAAGAACATCTTTTCTTTTCCAACTTTTTACAACCTTTGTGTTAATTTTTTTTGCGCCATCTATTTTTTCTCTAGAAGAAATGGTTATATTCTTAACGGTAAAATAAGAAAATAGTGGTAAAAAAATCAAAACTAATATTCCAATTTGTACCCAAATTTCTCTCCAACTAACAAAGGATAATAAAAAAACTATAAGAGTTGGCAATAAGAATTCTCCTAAAGACATTCCAAGCCAGGTATAACTAAGAGCTTTTCCTCTTCCTTTTTCGAAATATCTAGAAACTGCAGTCGTAGCAGTATGTGACATTAATCCTTGTCCTGAAAGTCTTAAAAGAAAAATTCCTATCAGTAAAAAAAATATACTATTAATAAATGAAAAAAAAAGAATGGCAAAAAAAAGTAGTGTCACAACAACAAAAGAATATTTAACCAATTTTATTTCATCTATTTTTTTTCCTAGCCAAATTATTACTACGCTGCTACATAAGGTAGCAATAGCATAAATACTTCCAAATTCTCCATGACTAATATTCAGCTCACTCCTAATTTCGGAATTGAAAAGGCCTATAAAAAAACTTTGCCCTATACATGAAAAAAAAGTGAATACAAAACCAAAAATTATTATTTTGAAATTTGATCTGATAATATCTATAATCATTCTATGTCTTACAAAATTTGTTTTATTGGTTTGGGTGTCATGGGCTATCCTATGGCAGGATATATATCAAAAGCTGGGCACGATGTAACTGTTTATAATCGTACTAAATCTAAATCTGAAAATTGGTTAAAAGAATTTAAAGGCAAATCAGCTGATACCCCGATGGAGGCTGCGAAGGACTGTGATTTTATTTTTACATGCGTTGGAAATGATAATGATTTAAGAGAAGTAACTTTAGGTGATAAAGGCCTGTTCAAATCTGCCAAAAAGGGTGCGGTCTATGTTGATAACACAACTGCTTCAGCAAATATTGCAAGAGAACTTTACAAAGAAGCAAAATCAAAAGGATTTGAATTTTTAGATGCGCCTATTTCAGGAGGACAAGCTGGTGCTGAAGGTGGAACATTAACAGTTATGATTGGCGGTGACGAAGTTCCATTTAAAAAAGCAGAACCAGTAATTGATTGTTATAGTAAAAAGATTAAATTGCTTGGTCCTTCTGGAAGTGGACAGTTAACTAAAATGGTTAATCAAATTTGTATTGCAGGTTTAGTTCAAGGTTTGTCTGAAGCTATTAATTTTGGAATGAATGCAGGTTTAAATATGCATGATGTAATTGAAGTAATTTCTAAAGGTGCTGCTCAATCTTGGCAAATGGATAATAGACACAAGACAATGATTGAAGATAAGTTCGATTATGGTTTTGCAGTTGACTGGATGAGAAAAGATTTAAAGATAGCTATGGATGAAGCAAAAAAGAATAATTCACCTCTTCCAATTACAAAATTAATTGATGAATATTACGCTGAAGTACAAAAGATGGGTGGTCAAAGATGGGATACTTCAAGCTTAATCAAAAGATTCAGAAAATAGAGTATGCAACCAGCGTACTACGAAAACTTTGAGGAAATTCAAAAAAAGTTGTGGTCTATGTTGGACGATGCTGTAACAAATAGAAGTTCACCTTTTAGGATACCAGTTTTCATTTGTGCTGATCAAAATAATATCGATGGTAGAATAGTAGTTTT
>MDTB01044011.1_pt1 | contig 35733 bp, 36 predicted proteins | sample 811161 | NCBI WGS metagenome assembly MDTB01 (sample SAMN05326650, study PRJNA326480) | marine metagenome | isolation source: seawater | place: Mediterranean Sea | collected 2009 | reverse complement strand
TACAGATCAAGATGAGCTGGCAGATAGTAATGTCTACATCATAACGGTTCCAACCCCAATAACTGAAGATAAACAGCCTGACCTTCATCCAGTTGAATCTGCATCGAAATTAGTAGGTAGGTATATATCACATAATGATATTGTCATTTATGAATCTACCGTTTATCCGGGAACAACTGAGGAGATTTGTGTTCCAATTCTTGAGCAAGAATCAGGATTAAAGTTTAATAAAGATTTTTTTTGTGGATATAGTCCTGAGAGGATCAACCCTGGAGATAAAAAACATAGATTGCCAAATATTATAAAAATAACATCAGGCTCAAATGAAAAGACTGCGAATTTTGTGGATTCTTTGTATTTAAGTATTATTAAAGCGGGAACATACAAGGCTCCATCAATCAAGGTTGCAGAGTCTGCGAAAATTATAGAAAATGTTCAAAGAGATGTAAACATAGCCTTAATGAATGAATTATCAATTATTTTTGATAAGATGAATGTAGATACAGATGAAGTTTTAAAAGCTGCTGGAACAAAATGGAATTTTTTAAAGTTTGAACCTGGTTTAGTTGGCGGTCATTGTATTGGTGTGGACCCATATTATTTAGCATACAAATCATTAGCGATGGACTATAATCCTGAGATCATTTTATCTGGAAGAAAAATTAATGATAGTATGGCTAACTATATCTCTACAAAGCTTATAAAAAAACTTGAATCAAAAAATGAAAAAAATGAGAAAATAAAAATTGCCATATTAGGTTTGACATTTAAAGAAGATTGCCCTGATCTCAGAAACAGTAAAGTAAAAGACATCTTTGATATTGTAAATAAAAAATATACTAATGTATACATTAGTGATCCTCATGCCGATCAAGAACTAGTTAAAGATATTTATGGTCAAGATATGTTAAACATTAATAGTCTTTCAAAATTAGATGCACTAATTATTGCCGTACCGCACAAAGAATATCAAAAAATTGACACCAAGTTCTTAAAAAATATATTAAAAGAAGGAGCTGTTATATTTGACATAAAATCCCTGCTAAGTAAAGACGACCTTGTAAATCAAAACTTCTATTATTGGAGTCTATAGTATGAAAATAATCGTAACGGGAGCTGCGGGTTTTATTGGTTTTCATCTAAGCAAAAAACTTCTTGAAAATAATCATGAAGTTTATGGCATAGATAATATCAACTCATATTATGACACAGGTCTAAAGTTAGATCGGCTTGAAATCTTAAAGTCGTACGGGACTTTTAGCTTTAAAAAAATAGATCTTGTTGATCTCCCAAGCCTAAGAAAGTCATTTTCATTTTTTGATCCTGAAATAATAGTCAACTTAGCAGCGCAGGCGGGAGTAAGATATAGTATTGAAAATCCATATGCCTACCTAAATTCAAATCTTACAGGATTTCTAAATGTAATCGAGATGTGCAGAGAAAGAAAAATTGGACTAATATATGCCTCAAGCTCATCCGTTTATGGTTTAAACAAAGAAATTCCATTTATTGAAGATCAAAAAACCGAAAAACCCATCGCATTATATGGAGCTACGAAAAAAGCTAACGAACTAATAGCGCATTCATATTCTCACTTGTATAATTTAAATACAACTGGATTGAGATTTTTTACGGTCTATGGTCCATGGGGAAGACCAGATATGGCAATGTTCATTTTTACAAAAAAAATAATTGAAGGTCAACCAATACCGGTTTATAACAATGGAAAAATGAAAAGAGATTTTACCTATATCGATGATATAGTTTCGGGGACAATGTCGTGTATAGATAAAAACTATGAATGTGAAGTTTTTAATCTAGGAAACCACAGAAGTGAAAAACTTATGGATATGATAGGAATGATTGAGGACGAGTTGGGGAAAAAAGCAATTATAGATTTTCAGCCAATTCAGCCAGGCGATGTTAAAGAAAGCTTCGCAGATATTTCTAAAGCAGAAAAATATTTAGGATTTAAACCTACAACTAATATCAATATTGGAATAAAAAAATTCATTAGTTGGTATAAAAAATATTACAAAGTCTAACCAAATTTTTTCTAATAAAATGGTTTCCTCAAAAAAAATAAAAAATCCTAACGAAGAACATTGGGATGTTGTTATTAAGCCAGTGAAGGGTTGGTTTCATTTCAACCTAAGTGAGCTGATTAAATATTGGGACCTTATTTTCCTTTTTGTAAAAAGAGATTTTGTAGTTTTTTATAAACAAACAATACTCGGTCCCCTTTGGTATATTATTCAACCGTTATTTAACACTGTAGTTTTTACTCTAATTTTTGGAAAGGTTGCTAAAATACCTACAGATGGTGTACCCCCCTTTATCTTTTACCTTTCAGGCACTATTGTATGGTCATATTTTGCAGCATGCTTAAATCAAACAGGAAGAACGTTTACTGCTAACACGCAGATTTTTGGTAAGGTATATTTTCCAAGAGTAACTGTACCAATTGCAATTGCAATTACTTCTTTATTTCAATTTTTTATACAATTTATAATCTTTTTAGGCTTTCTATTATATTTTATGCCTTCAGTTATTGGCGTTAATGTATTTTTTTTACCTTTAATTCTTTTACATCTAGCAATATTTAGCCTTGGGATTGGTTTATTAATATCTGCAGCAACAGCTAAGTACAAAGACCTTACTCTTGCTATGAATTTTCTCGTTCAAATTTGGATGTATGTTACCCCCATAGTATATCCGTTATCTGAAGTTCCACAAAAATATAAAATACTAATTATAATCAATCCAATGACCGCAATAGTTGAATCATTTAGAAATATTTTTCTGGGGGTCAGTTCAATTTCTATTAACGATTTACAGATTAGCATCATTGTGACTGTAATGACTTTTATTTTTGGAATTCTCGCATTTAGTAAAACTGAAAAAACATTCATGGACACCATTTAATTTGTTTGGTCAAAACTAATTTATGAAAAAAGCTATTCAAATTGATAACCTTTATAAAGAGTACAGATTGGGAGTTATTGGCCATGGCACTCTTTATCGTGATTTACAAAGCTGGTGGTCAAAAATAAGAAATAAACCAGACCCTAACTCAATTTTAGGCAGTGGAAATTCAAAAACGATTCAGGATAGAGTCCTTGCTATTAATAATATAAATCTAGAAATAGCTTCTGGCGAAATTGTTGGCGTTATTGGGCATAATGGGGCTGGAAAATCGACTTTGTTAAAAATTCTATCAAAAGTAACAGCGCCATCAAGCGGAACTATAAAATACAGGGGAAGAGTTGCTAGCTTATTAGAGGTAGGAACTGGGTTTCATTATGAACTTACAGGAAGAGAAAATATTTATCTTAATGGCGCAATTAACGGAATGAATAAAAAAGAAATAACAAAAAAGTTAGATGAAATTATACATTTTGCAGGTGTGGAGAAATATGTTGACACTCCAGTGAAGAGATATTCATCTGGAATGCATGTGCGACTCGGTTTTGCTGTTGCAGCGCATCTTGATCCAGAAATACTTGTCGTTGATGAAGTTTTGGCTGTTGGAGATGCAGCATTTCAGAAAAAAGCTATAGACAAAATGAAGGATGTTAGCAGTGATGAAGGCAGAACTGTTTTATTCGTAAGTCATAATATGGAATCAATTAAAAAACTTTGTCCTAGATCGGTATTACTTGAATCAGGTTCAATCATTGAAGACGGTGCAACGGCTGATGTAATAAATAAATATCTTATTGGTCAGATCGATAAAACTGTATCAGAAAAAGTTTTTTCTAATGAATCGTCTACAAATCAAAGCAAAGGAGTCATGCCTGGGGATGAGCTTGCTAGGCCAAAAAGCTTATCATTAAAAAATTCAAAAGGTAATCTCTCTTCAAATTTTTCAGAACTTGAGGACATTTTTATTGAATTTATATGTGATATTCTTCGAGACTCAAATTCTGCTGAGATCCAGTTTTATTTATATAATGAAAAAAATATTCATGTTTTATTATCAAGAGACAACTCAAGAGATAGTTCGGATAGATCTATAAATAAGGGCAAATATATTTTTAAAACTAAAATACCTTCAAATTTATTAAACGATGGGGTTTATAGCATTTTAGTCATTATCACTGAAAATAACACTATTCACATTAGGGAAAATAATTGCGTCTCTTTTCAAATTGAGGATACGTTAAAGTCAGATGGTTCTCGAGGTAAATTTTCTGCAAAGTGGCCTGAAGCTGTAGTGCGACCAAAACTGAACTGGACATCCGAAAGAGCATAATCCATGAAAGACTTACTCATAGGCAATCAAGAAATTATCCATTGGTTAAATACAAGATCAAATGAGATCAATGTAAATATTCAACCATCAACCTTTTCTAAACTAGAGAAATGGTATTCTGATAGTAATACTGGTGACATCAAACACGACTCGGGAAAATTTTTTTCTATTATCGGTATTGATGTAAAAACCAATATGGGGCAAGTAAATCATTGGTCACAACCAATTATTAATCAGGATGAAATTGGAATTTTAGGCATTATTACTAAAAAAATTGAAAATAAATTATTTTGCCTTATGCAGGCTAAAATTGAACCTGGAAATATAAATCATATTCAGCTCTCACCCACTCTTCAGGCAACAAAAAGTAATTATACCCAAGTTCACAAAGGCAATAAGCCTATATATCTAGATTATTTTTTAGATGCTAATAACAAACCCTTAGTCGATCAGCTTCAATCGGAACAGGGCGCCAGATTTATCAAAAAAAGAAATAGAAACATTGTTATTAGTGTAAATCAAGAATTACCCGTACATGAAAACTTTAAATGGATTTCATTAAATGATATCGTTGATCTATTGCGATTTGATAATATAATAAATATGGATACTAGAACTGTACTGTCTGGCCTGCTTTACTTAAATGATAATGTTGATAAAAGTAATAACTATTCTATCAATTCCTTAGAAGATATTATCAGGTGGATAACCTTTCTTAAGATAAATTGTGAATTAGAGGTTAATCAAATAGCATTAAACCAAGTTTCACATTGGGAAAAAAACGAAGAAAAAATTTATCATGAAGATCAAAAATACTTTGATGTTATTCCAGTCGAAGTCAATATAGAAGGCCGAGAAGTAGCGTCTTGGAGTCAGCCAATGATTAAAGCAAAGCAAGAAGGTCTATGCTCTTTTATAATAAAAAAGGTTAATGGTATATACCATTTCTTAGTTCAGGGAAAAGTGGAATGTGGAAATTTTGATATTGTGGAAATGGCGCCCACTGTTCAGTGTCTAACTGGCAATTACCTTGATAATAAAAAAGACCAATTACCCTTTCTAGACTTTGTTTTAAATGCTAAAAAAGAACAGATCGTGTATGATGTGATGCAGTCTGAAGAGGGGGGTAGATTTTTTAAAGAGCAAAACAGAAATCTAATTATTCAAGTTGATGAAGATGATATATTTGAAATTCCTAGAAATTATATATGGGTAAGCCTACATCAGATACAAAGATTTATTTTATTTAATAACTATATAAATATACAAGCTAGAAGTCTTATTTCAGCTTTTGTTACTAGAGAACATGAAATTAATTAACATAGGAGTTATTGGCTGTGCTGAGATTGCATCAAGATATGTAATTCCATCGATTCTTAGCTTGCCAAACAATTTTAACTTAGTTGGTGTAGCAAGTAGAACTAAAGAGAAAGCAAGCGAGTTTGCATCAAAATTTGATACAGTAGCTTTTGTAGACTATAATAGCTTATTAGATGACAATACAATTGATGCCGTATACATTCCTTTGCCAAATGCCTTACACGCTGATTGGATAGAGAAAGCATTAAAAAAGAACATCCATGTTTTAGTAGAAAAATCACTTGCATGCACATACGATGATGTAATTCGATTAAATGATTTAGCAGCAAAAAGAAAATTAGCGTTAGTTGAGAATTTTCAATTCAGATTTCATCCACAATTGAAATTAATCAAAAGCATAGTTGATAATGGGGATATTGGTGAATTACGATGTTTTAGAAGTTCTTTTGGTTTTCCACCATTTAAAGATGAAAAAAACATTAGATATCAAAAAGATCTTGGAGGAGGTTCTCTTCTTGATGCGGGTGCCTACCCGCTAAAACTAGTACAATTATTTCTTGGAGACTCATTGCAGGTAACATCATCAAAACTGATTTATGATGAAGTAAAAAAAGTGGATATATGGGGTGGTGCTAGTTTAAAACAAACACACGGTGATTTATTTGGACAGGTTGCATTTGGTTTTGATAATTATTATCAATGTAATCTTGAGTTATGGGGTAGCAAAGGAAAGGTTTTTACAAATAGAATTTTCACCGCACCACCTAATTATTCAACTGAGATAATTAAAGAAGTCGATAATAAAGCTGAAAAAATAACAGTTGACCCTTTTAATCACTTTGAAGGAATGCTAAAGCATTTTTCAAACTTAATTACCACAGGTAAAGATTTATCAACTGAATTCAATCAAAATGTGAATCAATCAAGATTGATTCATCAAGTCAAAGAAATGGCAAATTAATATGAAACCTATTTATGTAACGCAACCATCGCTAGCCCCATTAGATGAGTACGTTGAGGAGCTGAAAAAAGTATGGGAATCTGGTATCCTTACGCATAACGGACCATTGGTTCAGAAACTTGAAAATGAAATTTGCAATAAATTAGACATAAAGAATTTTGTCGCAGTTTCTAATGGTACGATAGCAATTCAAATGGCTATTAAAGCACTTGAATTAAAAGGTGAAATCATTACCCCTGCATTTACTTGGATAGCTACTGTTAGCGCAATAAAATGGGAAGGTTGTGAGCCTGTTTTTTGTGATATTGATCCAAAAACATTAAATGTAGATCCTAATGAAATAGAAAAATATATTACTGATAAAACAGTAGCAATAATGCCAGTACATGTTTTTGGAAATCCATGCAAAGTTGAAGAAATTGATGCAATAGCTAAAAAATATAATTTAAAAGTTATCTACGATGCTGCTCATGCAATTGGAACTACGGTTAATGGTGAAAGCGTTTTGGAATTTGGTGACATTTCAGCTACGAGCTTGCATGCTACTAAATTACTAAATAGCGCAGAGGGTGGAGGGTGCGTATCTAAAGATGAAGAATTAATTTCAAGATTAGAAAAGATACGATTCTTTGGACATAGTGAGGATAAGAAAGATATTGTTTTAGATGGTTTTAATGGTAAGCTAACCGAAGTTCATGCAGCCTTAGGTTTGGCTAACCTAAAATATTATGATGATGTACTTAGTAAGAGAAAAAAATTATACAATTATTATCTCAATAAGCTTGACAATGAAAGTATTGAATTTCAATCACTAAAGCCAGGTGCAAACTTTTCATATTTTCCTATAATTTTACAAAATGAAAAAACTTTGCTCAATATTGAAAAAGTTCTAAATGAAAATAATATTTATCCCAGAAGGTATTTTTACCCATCAGTAAACCTATTTAATAATATTGTGGATTATTCTAAATGCGAACATTCTGAAAATATATCTAAAAAAATCCTATGCTTACCATTATATACTGAATTGAAGCTAGATGATGTTGATAGAATAGTAGATTTAATTATGGGTGCAAAATGAAACTAGCAGCAATGCAACCCTATATATTTCCTTATTTAGGATATTTTCAATTAATGAATTTAGTAGACAAATTTATAATTCTAGATGATGTGACATATATTAATAAAGGCTGGATAAATAGAAATAGAATTCTTGTATCTGAATCAGATTATGTTTTTACAATTCCATTAAAAAATAAAAGCCAAAATACTTTTATCAAAGATCTTAAAATCTCAAAAGATGAAAAGTGGAAAAATAGCTTCCTAAAAACCATTGAATTAGCTTACAAAAACGCACCATTTTTTAATTCGTGTTTTGAAATAATTCGCTCAACATTATCAACTAAAAGCCAATACTTAATTGATTGGCATCTAAATAGCTTTTCACTTATAAAAAAATATTTAAAAATGGATACCAAAATTTTTTGTTCATCAGAATCTTTTAAGGAATTCAAGCTGAAAGGAGAAAGCAGGATTTTAGAAATTTGTAAAGCTGAAAATGTAGATCAATATTATAATACTGATGCTGGTATGCATCTTTATACTTATTCTAATTTTGAAAAAAATAATATCAAGCTTTCTTTTTTAAAAATGGGTGGCTTTACATATAATCAAAAAAAGAATGATTTCATTCCAAATTTGTCCATTATTGATGTAATGATGTTTAACGATTTAAATGCTATTGATTCTTTATTATATAATTATGAAATAATTAAAAAAGGATAATGTAATGAGCGCGTTTAATCTTATTGAATTTAAAAGCAATGAAATGACTGAATCAAACTTGATAGACTCCATTGAAAATGTAAAATATGATGACTGTGCATTAATTGTTAGAAATGGCCTTTCATTTTTTAGTAAAGAGGAATGGCCCAAATTTGTTACAGAAAATTGTTCATTAGAGTTAGATAAACGTCACTACGATATAGATTCTAATCTAAATCTTGACGATTGGTGGGAGGTGTCATATCAGCCTGACAAAGCCATTAGCTATGCTTACAGTAATACTAAGCAACCTTTTCACAGTGATAATGCCTGGTTCCAAGATCCCTCTGAAATAAATTTTTTCATTATGAAAAAACAAGCTAAGAAAGGCGGCGAACAATTAGTTTACCCTGTAAAAAGGTTAATCTCTGACCTCAAAAAAGAAAATAGAAATTTATTAGAAAATCTGCAAAGTACAGAAGTTGAAATAAAGAAAGGGGAAGGTGATTATTCTTTTAATGGAAAAATAATCACATTAGACCCCGAACCTATTATACATTGGAATTATTATAGAATTATAAAAACAAATCAAAAGGTTGAGCAAATGTGCGATTCCTTTTTTAAGTATTTATCAGAAAAAGAAAATAGCTTAAGCACAAATCGAATTTTGCTTAATACAGGTGATATAATGTTTGTAAATGATTTAAAAATACTTCATGGTCGATCAGCATTTACTGCAGAAAAAGCTTTCGATCGTATTTTATTACAATCCATGTGGAAAATAAAATGAATAATAACGATTATAGTATAATTATACCTGTTTATCATAATGAAGAGTCTTTGTTTGATCTTTATAATGAAATTATAAAATGTGGAATTAACAGAGTAAAGAATTTAGAAGGAAAAATAATTTTTGTTGATGATGGATCCAAGGACAGATCTTACGAAAAGCTAAAAGAAATAAAAAATATTGATCCCGAAAGGTCAGATGTAATAAAACTAACAAGAAATTTTGGACAGGCTTCGGCTGTTTTTGCTGGACTGGAAAACTCAAATGCGAAATGCAATATAATAATGTCCGCAGATCTACAAGATAATCCTAAAATGATACCTATTTTTCTTAACCATCACTTTAATGATGGATATCAAATTGTAGCTGGCGATAGAACAAAAAGAGATGAATCTTTCTTGAGGGAATTTATGGGAAGATTCTTTTGGAAATTAATTAAGAAAATTAGCTTCAGTAATATGCCTAATGGAGGTTTTGACTTTGTTCTTATAAGTTCTGAAGTTACTAAAGCGATCATTGATTTGAATGAATCTAACCCTTTTTGGCAAGGTCAGATGCTTTGGACGGGATACAGTACTAAATTTGTTCCTTATACTAGAGAGAAAAGAAAAAAAGGTAAGTCAACATGGACGCTTTCTAAAAAAATAACTTATTTGATAGATGGAGTAATGGGATTTTCTTTTTTTCCAATAAGAATAGCTTCTTTTTTTGGAATAATAATTTCATTATTTGGTTTCGCTTTTTCAATTTATATACTTATTGCGAAAATATATGGGATTGGAGATATAGTATATGGTTGGGCAGCATTAATGATTGCTATACTGATGCTTGGCGGATTTCAAATGATAATTTTAGGTATTATAGGTGAATATGTATGGAGGACTTTATCCCAAGCACGAAATAGACCAAACTATATAATTGAGAAAAAATTGTAGCAATATTATGACACTTTTATTAATTACAATAATCGCAATTATAACCTTGCTTCCTGACATTTACTGTTATTTTAAAAACAGAAAAAAGTGGAATCCTGTTCCAACTTCACCGTATAGCTTAAGCGATAATTATCATTATTTCTCAAACCTAAATCATTTTCACAGAAAAATTTTAAATAAATTATTTGGCCATTCACATTATAGTTTTTCTATTTCCTCCGCATCTAAATTTCAGATAGTTGGATACTTTATAAATCTAATTCCTTTTCACATTGGATATATTTTAAATGACCGAAGACTGGGTGTATTTTTTGTAAGATTAATAAATAGAATATTTCTAGGGTTATCTATTTTTTTGTTTTCTGGATTTATGCTTCAAGAGCTTAATATAGTTTTTGAAAAATCTATTTTGTTAATTATCATTATTTCTTATCAACTTTTTTTCCCGGGTCCATTTGGAGCAGGATTTTTTAAAAGTATCTTTGTAAATACATTTGATAAAAAACATATATTTCATAATTCAGATATTAATGGACTTTACAGAGCGATGTTTTCTGAAACCACTGCTCCGCTGATAATTTTTCTAACATATTCTTTACTTTATACTAATTCATTAGGAGATACAAATATTTTATTGGGAACTGGGATTATTTCAATGATAGTCTTGTATTTTTTTTACATGCCATGTTTTATTCACTTCACATGTTTTTTTGTTTTATTCCTTTTTTATAATGGGGAGTTAATTATTGCTTCATTGGTGATTTTTATGTCGCTTTTATTGGTTTATAATTATATAAGGGTAATAGCTAACAGTAAATTTGAAAAAGACAAAGAACTATTTTTAAGCCACACAACCGGTAAATCAATTACAATAAATTTAAATAACACATTTTACATCTTTTCGCATTTATTACCTGCCATTCTATCTTTATACATTTTAATAAATAACATATCACCTATCTTTTTGTTAGTTTATTCAACTTCATGCCTATTCATATTTTCTTACTTTCTAACAAAAAAACATCAATCGCTATATCGAATTTTCGACAGATCATCAAATATAATTTTCCAGCTAATTTCAACTATTGCAATTGTAGCCATTTTGATTAATTTTTTTGATTTAATTAATTTTGCTATTTATCTTAATATTGCATTGATTAGCATTCTAACTTTTTATTTTATTCAACTTTCTAAATTTCTATATAAATCAAAAGCAACGCTATTAATTAGCCGTATTAATTCAGATAATAAAGTATTTGCAATTAATTCTTCCTATGCAAATGGGGAAAGCGAAATTATTACAACAGATTCAACGCATCTATCTCACTATATAAATATTTATAGTGATAAACGCGTTCTACTTTCAAATTTTTCTATACAGCCTTTTGGTTACAAAGAAAATCTGAAACAGTTTTTATTGAATTTTAAACATCTTAAATATTCGTACAGAGAATGTTGTGATATTTTGACAGAAAACATTGATATTCGCGACTGGTGGGATAATAATGGAGGACCGAAAAAATTAAATTCTGAGATTTTAAGAATATCCAATATACATACTCTTCAATATTTTGCTGTTAACAGAGAATATAATGTTGCGCTGAAACTTGATGGAATGTATTCAAATAATGGGTGGACAGATAAATACAAAAAATTACTTAAGGAAATATGGGATTCTATTGATTTAGCAAACTATAAAAATCTTCAATCAGTTAAAGTAGAATCATCGTAACAATGATTAATAATAAAAATAAAATTCTAGCGATTATACCTGCAAGGAGCGGGTCAAAGGGATTGCCGAATAAGAATACTTCAATAATTTTCAATAGACCTTTGATATATTACAGTATTAAAGCTGCTCAAGAATCTAAATTTATTAATGAAATTGTAGTTTCATCAGACAGTCAAAATATTTTAGATATTGCTCTTTCTTTTAAGTCAAGCATAATAGAAAGACCAAAGGAAATAGCTGGTGACAGTTCATCGATTGATTCAGTAATTACTCATGTTTTAGAGTCTCAAAAATTTTCTCATAACGATTACGAATTAATTGTTCTTTTACAACCTACATCACCGCTAAGAACATCAAGACATCTTGATGAAGCATTTGACTCATTTTTCAATAATAATTGTAATTCCTTAATAAGTGTTTACAATCCTGACAAGACACCACTTAAATCTTTTATAAAAAATAGCGATGGGTATTTATCCGGAATTGTAAACGATAAGTACCCTTTTATGAATCGGCAAGAATTACCTAATGTTTTTATGCCTAACGGAGCTATCTATATTTTTAAATCATTAGAGTTTATGAAAAAAAAGATGATAACACTTAACAGCACAATACCATTTTTAATGGAAAGAAAAGAAAGTTTTGATATTGATTCGAAAGACGACCTAGCTAAAGCTGAAAAATATATGATTCAGAATAGAGAGATTTATGAATAGTTTTAAAATATGTGATAGAGAAATTGGGCCAAATTCTGCTCCTTTGGTCATTGTTGAAATAGGTATTAACCATGAGGGGTCTCTTGGCACTGCTCTAGAAATGGTTGATGCAGCTGCCCTGTCAGGTGCTGAAGTCATTAAACATCAGACTCACATAGTTGAAGATGAGATGAGTGGAGAGGCAAGGAAAGTTATTCCAGGCAATTCCAATGATTCTATATATGATATTATGGAAAGGTGCGCTCTTAGCGAAGAAGAAGAGATTAAGCTGAAGGATTATGTTGAATCCAAAGGTATGATTTTCATCAGCACTCCATTTTCAAGAGCTGCTGCAGATAGACTTATTAAGATGAATGTTCCCGCATTTAAAATTGGCTCTGGGGAATGTAATAATTATCCATTAGTAAAGCACATTGCATCATTTGGTAAACCAATTATTATGAGTACGGGTATGAATGATATTGAATCAATTAGAAAATCTGTAAACATAATTGAAAATGCAGGTGTTCCTTATGCACTACTTCATACAACCAATATTTACCCAACACCCGATAAGCTAGTTAGGCTTGGAGCCATGAGCGAGCTGGCTGAACATTTTCCTGATGCTATTATTGGTTTGTCTGATCATACGTTATCTAACCATGCATGTTTTGGAGCAGTAGCTTTAGGAGCATGTATTTTAGAAAGACATTTCACTGATAAAATGGATAGACCAGGACCTGATATTGTTTGCTCAATGGACCCAGATGCATTGAAAGAATTGATAGATGGAGCTAAAATAATACAACTTCAAAGAGGCGGAGAAAAGAAACCAGTAAAAGAGGAAAAGCCAACTATTGATTTTGCATATGCTACAGTAGTAACTATTCAAAATATTAGAAAAGGAGATATTTTTTCTGAAGAAAATATTTGGGTGAAAAGACCTGGTACTGGAGAAATTAAAGCGGAGGAATTTGAAAAAATACTTGGCAGTGTTGCTGCGGATGATTTAGAAAAAGATTGTCATTTAAAAAAATCAGATATCGTTGGATTTTGAAATGAATAGAAAAAAAATATTATTTATCACAGGTACCAGAGCAGATTTTGGTAAACTAAAATCTCTCCTCATAAAACTTTCAAATAATGAAAAGTTTGAGGTTTTAATTTTTGCTACAGGAATGCACCAATTAAAAAAGTATGATTACACATATTTAGAAATTGAAAAATCAAATTTGAAAAATATCTTTAATTTTATTAATCAAAATGAAAATGATTCTATGGATAGTGTTCTAGCAAAAACAATTACGGGATTAAGTGATTATGTTAAGGAGTATATGCCTGATATGATCGTTGTTCATGGGGATAGGATCGAAGCACTGGCTGCAGCAACTGTTGGTTGTTTAAATAATATTTTAGTTTCTCATATTGAAGGAGGTGAGGTATCTGGAACAGTTGATGAAATGCTACGCCACTCAATTAGCAAACTTTCACACTTTCATTTTGTTTCAAATCAGGATGCAAAAAATAGATTAATGCAAATGGGTGAAATGGATAATAGCATATTTGTAGTTGGTTCACCGGAGGTTGATTTAATTAATTCATCTGATTTGCCAAGCGTAGAAGAGGTAAAAGAGTACTATGATATTAGTTTTGATCAGTATTCTGTTGTCCTATTTCATCCGGTTACTACAGAGCATGACCAAATTGCATTAAATGCAAAAGATTTGGTAGAGACCATTTTGGAAGATAGTAGAAATTATATTGTAATCCATCCTAACAATGATTTTGGTTCTGATATTATTTTAGACGAATATAAAAAACTAAAAAATTCTAGTAGATTCAAGCTTCTAACATCAATGCGCTTTGAATATTATATTTCTATTTTAAAGAATAGCGATTTTCTGATTGGTAATTCTAGTAGTGGAGTTCGAGAAACTCCAATTATGGGAACTCCATCTATCAATATAGGATCCAGGCAACACAAAAGAAGCAGCGCTGAAACAATAATCAACTGTGACCCAACTAAAGAGTCTATTAAAGGTGCGATTCAAAATGTTTCGAAACTAAACCTAAGCAATTCTTCAAATTTTGGCGAAGGAAATTCTGCTGATAAATTCGAATCTATTTTAAAAAAAGAAACTCTTTGGGGTTTAAGTACGCAAAAATACTTTGTGGATCTAAAGTGATTATTATAAAAATTTAAAAACCATGAAAAATATATACTTTATACCTACGTATTACTATGATTCAATAGACATTTTTAAGAGAATTAGCTCCTCCCTTGAAGATGATGTAAGAAAAATTTATCTTGATACAGGTGATTATTTTTTTAGAGATGAACAAAAGGGTCCTGAAATAATTAAAAAAAATAAACTAGATCTTTTTTTTGATCAAATGCACACCTTTGATTTCCCAAACCATTCCTCAAATAAAATCAAGCATATTTACAACATGTTAAAATACAAAAACGCTATTAATAAAATTTTCAAAAAATATAAACCAAGCTTAATTATTACAACTGGAGATAGAAATAATTTTTACAAGATAATAAGTAGGTTGAGCAACAAAGCGCCAATAATAATTTTTCAACACGCGCTAATTCACAAGTTTTACTATGATATTAAAAACTAACTCAAGGATATAATAAAAGTGAAAAGAGATAATATTGAAAATATAATTAAAAATTCAGTTGAAGAAATGAATGAACAGCTACCTGGCGATCAGCAGCTTAATTACTCTCCAGAAGCAGTTTTGTTTGGGAGCGGTGGAAACCTTGACTCTTTAGGTCTTGTTAGCTTACTAGTCATAATTGAACAAAATATAGAAGAAGAGTTTGACACAAATATTACAATAGCTGATGAAAAAGCAATGTCTCAGAAAAATAGCCCATTTAGAACAGTAAGTGCATTGATAGATTATATAGAATTGCTATTAAATTAGAAAGACTTAGTCGTTTAAGATCATCTATATAATTATAAAATTTTGTGAATCAAAAAAAATAAGGAAAGATCAAATTGAATGATAACCAGGTAACATTAATTACGGGTACCAGTAAAGGAATTGGAAGATTTTTAGTTGAACACTATACTTCTTTAGGACATGATGTCATTGGCTGCAGTAGAAGTGATATATCTTATGAAATAAAGAATTATGAACATTTCTGTCTTGATGTTTGCGATGAAAAAGAAGTGAAAGAAATGTTTAGTCAAATTCGTAGATCATATAATAATCTAGACAATTTAATTAATAATGCAGGAATCGCTTCGATGAACCATTCTTTGCTAACCCCTGTTTCAACCGTGCGCAAAATTTTTGAAACAAATGTCTTTGCAACCTTTCTTTTTGCCAGAGAATCTGTAAAGCTTATGAAAAAAAACAAATACGGAAGAATTGTAAATTTTTCTACGGTTGCAACAAAGTTGAAACTCGAAGGAGAATCTGCTTATGCAGCATCGAAGGCTGCAGTAATGAATTTTACTGAAATTCTTGCAAGAGAATATGCTGAATTTGGCGTTACTGTAAATGCTATTGCTCCAACACCAGTTGAAACTGATTTAATACGTTTTGTGCCAAAAGAAAAAATTGATGAACTAACTAAACGTTTAGCAATTCATCGTTTAGGCGAATTTAGAGACATATCAAATGTATTGGATTTTTATATTAGTAGAAAAAGTGATTTTGTTACTGGGCAAACGATTTTTTTAGGCGGTATCTAGTGTTCATTGATTTTCTTACGAATATTTTTACAAAAAATAGTAATACTGAAGCTATCATATGGAATGATAAGGTGTTTAAATACGACTGGTTAAATGATAAAATTAATGAATATTTAAACAAAATTGATAAACACCAAATAAGAACAGGATCTGTAGTTGCTCTGGAAGGAGATTTTTCTCCTAATTCAGTAGCAATTTTACTAGCGTTAATAGAGAAAGCATGCATTGTTGTGCCGCTTTCAAACACATCAAAAGAAAATAAAAGTAAGTTAATAAAAATTTCTCAACCAGAATTCTTAATTTGTGTTGACAAAAACGATAAAGTATCCTTTGAGACTAATTCTGAAAAATCGGAGAATATCTATTACAAAGAAATAAGAAAAAGAGAGCACCCTGGATTATTGTTATTTACTTCTGGTACTTCAGGAGAGCCTAAAGCTGCAATACACGACCTCGTCTTGTTGTTAAAAAAGTTTCATACGAGAAGGATTGCAATGCGAACACTTAATTTTTTACTGTTTGATCATTGGGGTGGATTAAACACGATGTTCTATATTTTGTCAAATAGCGGCGTCTTAATCTCAGCAAAAAATAGAAACCCTGAAAATGTATCAAAGCTTATTGAAAAATATAATATTGAATTACTTCCAGCATCACCAACATTTTTAAACCTTCTTTTGTTAAGCGAGGCATATAAAAATTATGATTTAAGTAGTTTAAAAATAATTTCATACGGAACAGAGCCGATGCCGCAATATACGCTTCAAAAATTAAAAAAAATCTTTCCCAAAGTTAAATTGTTACAAACGTATGGATTAATTGAATTGGGTGTTTTGCATTCAAAATCTGAAAAAGATGACTCTTTGTGGGTTAAGGTAGGTGGCGATGGTTATAAAACCAGAATTGTTGATGGTATCTTGCAGATAAAAGCTAATTCTGCAATGTTGGGATATCTAAATGCACCAAGCCCATTCACTAAAGATGGATGGTTCATTACTGGTGATGAGGTTTTACAAAAAGGGGATTATATTAAAATATTAGGTCGTAGATCTGAGATAATCAATGTTGGTGGAGAAAAGGTTTTCCCACAGGAAGTAGAAAACGTAATTCAAGAAATTAAAAATGTATCGGAAGCAGTTGTCTATAGTGAAAAAAACCCTATTATGGGAAACATAGTTTGTGCAAAGATTAGTCTGATCAAAAATGAGGATGCAAAAATAGCTAAAAAAAGAATCAAAGAATATTGCTCAAAAAATCTTCAAAATTATAAGGTTCCAATTAAAATCCAATTTGTTGATGATATAAAACACAGTAAAAGATTTAAAAAAATAAGAAAAGATAATTAAAGATGAGTGATCACAAAATATCTTTTTGTAAAGATTATGAATTAGCAGAATTAATGAATTTTATAAATGAAAATTGGATGCAAAACCATGTTTTAGCTAAAGATGAAAATCTAATGAGATGGCAACATTTTAACAAAAAATCAAAAATGTATAATTATGTGATAGCCAAGGATATCCATAGCAACAAAATTGTTGGTATTTTAGGTTTTATACCTACGAATCACTTTGATAATTCAATAAAGAATATTGACACATGGCTGTCTATATGGAAGGTTAGGAATAATTCATCTCGATCAGGATTAGGTTTAGAGCTGCTCTCATTTCTTGTAACAAATCTTAACCCAAGAATAATTTCCGGCATAGGCCTTTCTGATGGAGTGATTAATCTATATAAGTTTTTAGGATATAAAGTTGGGACCTTAAATCATTATTATATAGCCAATGAAAGAATTAATGATTTTTCCTTAATAGTTAATCCTAGAGTTTTAAGAATAAAAAAACACGATACTCAAAATCTATTGGTTAAGATTGATCAGTCTATCCTAAATAACAATAAATTACAAATCAGCAGTTCTTTAGTTCCTCAAAAGTCCATTCAATACTTTGAATCTCGCTATTCAGCACATCCGATCTACAATTACAAATTTTTTGGCGTTAAGAAAAGCAATAAGATTGTTGGAGTTATAGTTTTAAGAAAAGTTTTCAATGGCTCTAATAGCGCGTTGAGAGTTGTTGATTTTCTCGGTGAACCCTTAGCTTTGAATGGACTTTACAGTAATTTCCAAAAATTACTAAATGATAATGGCTCAGAGTATATTGATTGCTACAATTACGGAATTGACGAAAGCCGTTTTTACAATGCTGGTTTCACAAAAAGAACTAAAGAAGATAATGTTATAATTCCCAATTATTACGAACCATTTGAAAAAAGAAATGTTGATTTGCATTTTGCTTTTAAGTGTGACTCAAATTATAATTTTGTAGCATTTAAAGGTGATTCAGATCAAGACAGGCCAAACTTATTAGGTGTAGAACAATGAATAATAAATGTACAATAATCATGTATCATTACATAAGAGAGCTTAGGCTTACAAGGTTTCCCGGCATAAAAGCTTTGCTTGAGAGCGAGTTTAAAAATCAGCTAGAATACTTAGAAAAATTTTATGAATTTGTTACAATGGATGAATGTATTGACTCTATATATAATGGTACTGAATTGCCTCGTAATGCTGCTTTATTAACTTTTGATGATGCATACATTGATCATTTTAATTCAGTTTTTCCTATTTTAAATGAAAAGAAGATAAGTGGATGTTTTTTCCCACCCGCTCAAGCAATAATTGAACGAAAAGTGTTAGATGTAAACAAAATACATTTTATCCTAGCAAGCGTTGATGATCCCAGAAAAATTGTCAAAGAGATAAATAAATATCTTGATTATCACAGAGCTGATTTCAAATTGAAGAGCAATGAATATTATTACTCTCAGCATGCTAAGAAGCATCCATGGATGAATGAAAATGACTCGATTGACATCGTTTTTATAAAAACCATGTTACAGGTTGAGCTTCAAGAAAGCTTAAGGAATAATATAGTTGACGATTTGTTCAAGAAGTATGTTTCAGATAGCGAAGAATCTTTTGCTAGAGAGCTTTATATGGATATTAATCAAATAAAATGCATGGTTAGAAATGGTATGTATTTTGGAAGTCATGGATTTACACATTATTGGCTGAGTAGTTTAGACAAGATAGCACAAAAAAAAGAAATAAGTCTATCTCTTGAATTTTTAAATTCTGTTGGAGCCAAAACCACAGACTGGTCAATGTGCTACCCTAAAGGATCCTACAATGATCTATTAATAGAGACTCTAAAAGAAACCGGTTGTAAGGTAGCACTGACAACGAATAGAGGTATAGCATCATTAAACAAAAAAAACGCCTTCACTTTAGAAAGACTTGATACAAACGACCTCCCTAAAATAAAAACAAACGATCCCAACAGTTGGACGAAGAAAGTCTTGTAGAATACCAAAAATGTTAAAAACTATTACCAGAACGATACTATATAACTTATTCAAATTAGACTTATCACCTATTGATTACAATGTAGGTTGGGGCTTGAGAGATGAAGAATCTCATCTTTTTTTATGGGGTGAAAAAACCGCAGATTTATTTAGATCAAAACAAAGCGTTAGCGTCGTAGGTAATATCCTAATGGATAATCTATATAATAGATATTCTAAAAACCAAAGAGATCAAAAATTATTAAATGAATTAGGCTTGGATCAAAATAGAATAACCGTCCTTTTATCAGCACAATGCATAAAAGACGATGAAAATAATCAGCTAGTTGACTGGTATATACAGTTAGCAAAAAAATCTAATAGATTTAATATAATTGTAAAAATTCACCCAAGAGATGATAGTGATATTTTTAAGATCATTAAGGATTTTCAAAATGTACAAGTTATCCAAAATCAATATAGCTTTAAAGATCTTCTAAAAATTGGAGATATAAATATTTCACATTATTCGGCTACATCAATGGATGCTATTTTATATGGTTTACCTGTAATACTATTGCCATCAAGTGTATTAAAAGATAAGAGACTGCAACTTGATTATTGGTTTGATCCAGAAATCTTTTTCACAGCGAATAGTATTGAAGAGTGTATTGATTCATTGGATAGAGTTTTAGAGAAGATAAAAAATGAATCTTACCAGATTGCCAGAGAAAAATTTATTATAAAAATGTTTTCAAACCATGTAGGGAATTCTAAAGTAATGGCTATGAAAAAAATAAATGAGATCTTAAATAGTTAAAATTGAGAAAAAATTGAGAAATAATAATATATTAATAACAGGTGCAACCGGCTTTATCGGATCGCACTTAGCAGAATTTATGATTGAAAAGGGATATAATGTTAAAGCATTTGACCGCTATAATATTAATAACAGTTGGGGTTGGCTTGAGCATTCCAAATATCGAAATGATATTGAGATTATTTTGGGCGATATTCGTGATTATGATTCTATATCTAAAGCTACAAAAAATTGTAGTGCCGTATTTCATCTTGCCGCACTGATTGGAATTCCGTATTCATATATTTCACCAATTGCATACTTAAAAACAAATGTAGAGGGAACATACAATGTGCTTGAATCTGCGAAAAATCAGAATATTGAGCAGGTATTGATAACTTCTACTAGCGAGACCTATGGAACCGCGCAATATGTTCCCATTGATGAAAATCACCCCTTAGTTGGGCAATCCCCATATTCAGCTAGTAAAATAGCTGCAGATCAGCTTGCAATTAGTTATCATAGATCCTTCGATCTACCTGTTAAGATTGTTCGCCCATTCAATACTTATGGCCCAAGACAATCTGCTAGAGCGATTATACCAACAATAATTTCACAATGTTTATCAGATAAAAAAGAAATCAATCTTGGGAACCTTCATCCAACACGCGACCTTACCTTTGTCAAAGATACATGCAATGGTTTTATGGAGATATATAATCAAAATAAATTTATTGGTCAGCCTGTTAATATTGGAATGAACAATGAAATTTCAATTAAGGATTTAGTTGATAAGATTAAGAAAATTATAGATCAGGATGTTAAAATTTTACCTGATGCTAAAAGATTGCGACCTGAAAAAAGCGAAGTTGATAGATTGGTTTGCAATAACAGCAAATTAAAAGACTATTCTGAATGGAAACCAAAGTATGATCTTGATAAAGGTCTAAAGGAAACTATTGAATGGTTTAAGGACAATAAACAATTATATAAAAGCGATCAGTACAATGTCTAAAATCAAAATTGGAATTATCGGTGCTGGTAATATTGCTGAACAGCACTTAAAAGTAATGAATAGCATGGATAGTGTTGATGTTTGCGGTATTTCTACAAGAACAAAATCAAAAGCTGAGGATCTATCTAAAACTTATAATATTTCAAATATTTATGATGATCCAGAAGAATTAATTATTAAACAAAAACCCGATGGAATAATGATCTTGGTATCAGCAGATCAAATCTTCAGTGTAGCAAAAAAACTCATTCCTCATCAAATCCCGTTATTTATTGAAAAGCCTCCTGGAATCACTTGTGACGAAACCAAGACATTAGTTATGAACGCTGAAAAGTTTGATACCTTGAATATGGTAGGCTACAATAGAAGGTTTTATTCGATTTTCCATAAAGGAATTGAAGCAATTAATCAGCATGGAGGTCTGCAAGGAATTAATATTGAAGGACATGAAAGATTTTGGAATGTTGAAGACAGTGGTTTTTCAGAAAAAGAAAAAGAAAATTGGATTTTTTCAAATAGCACACACACGATAGACCTCTTGTGTTTTTTTGGAGGAGAAGTCGAAAGCATGAAATCGTTCTCCAATAATTTATATCAAAAAAATGGAGATCAATTTGCTACTTCAATGAAATTTAAATCGGGTGCAATTGGTACATATGTTTCGCATTGGTATTCGCCTGGTGGTTGGAGTGTTACATTATATGGAGATGGGATTACGGTTCAATTTTCACCTTTGGAAAAAGGAAAAATCATAAAAACTGATTTTAGCGAACTGGAAATTGAACCTGATGATTTTGATAAAAAGTATAAACCAGGATTTTGGCTGCAAATGAACGCGTTTATAAAATTAATTCAAAGTAAAGAACAAAGCCCAGACTCTATGGATTTAAATAAAGCTTTATACACAATGAATATAGCTACCAGAATACGAGGGGATTTAGCTCAATGAAATTAGGATATTTTGCAGATGGCAAGTGGTCTCATAATGCGCTAGAAAAATTACTTGATGATGATTCTTTTGAAGTATGTTTTATATGCGCAAGGTTTGATAACCCGGACCCCGTCTTAAAGCAAATGGCACAAGAGAATTCCATTGATTTTATTATACATGCAAATATTAATTCCGATGAATTCATTGAAAATATTACAAATTATAATTGCGACTTACTTGTTTCTATGTCTTTCAATCAGATATTTAAAAGAAGACTAATTAATCTTACTGAAAAAAAGATTATTAATTGCCATGCTGGAAAACTTCCCTATTATCGCGGAAGAAATGTACTTAATTGGGCATTAATAAATGATGAGCCAAATTTTGGTATTACCGTGCACTATGTTGATGAAGGTATTGATACTGGCGATATAATACTTCAAGAGAATCATCAGATAACTGATGATGATGATTATTCAACATTATTAAAAAAATCTCACAAGGGGTGCGCAGATCTGTTATTCAAATCGATAAAACAAATTCAAAACGGAGTAGTAGAAGTAACATCGCAAAATGAAATAGACCCTATTGGATTTTATTGCTCAAAAAGACAAAAAGGAGACGAGCTGATTAATTGGAATCAAACCTCAAGAGCAATTTTTAATTTTGTTCGTGCCCTATGTAAGCCAGGCCCGCAAGCAACAACATTTAATAATGGCAAAAAAGTATTAATAAATAAAGTTAAAATGATCGATAGCGCACCAAGCTATATTGGTATACCTGGATCAATTATTAAGGTAGATGAACATCATTTCTACGTAAAAACACAAGACTCATTCGTTAATGTAATTGAATGGGATAGTGAAAGCTCATTGAGAGTTGGTAGTAGATTATCATGAAAGTTACTATCATTGCTGAAGCCGGTGTTAACCATAATGGTTCTATGAAACTCGCAAAACAATTAATTGAAATTGCCGCAGATTCAGGAGCCGATTATGTAAAATTTCAAACTTTTAAAGCCGAAAATTTAGCAACAAAAACCGCAAAGAAAGCTACCTATCAAAAGAACCTTACTGATAGCACTGAATCACAATTCGAGATGTTAAAAAAACTTGAGTTAACCTATGATCAGCATAAGGAATTGATCGATTGGTGCACAAAATTAGACATATCTTTTTTGTCAACAGCTTTTGATATTGAAAGTGCAGATTTATTACGCGATCTTGGAATTCAGCTTTTCAAAATACCCTCAGGGGAAATAACAAATTTACCTTATCTGCGCCATATAGGTAGTTTGGGGCATCCTGTTATTTTATCTACAGGTATGTCAACAATTTCAGAAATAAATGCGGCTATTGATGTATTGAACCAAAGCGGATTAGATAGAAAAAAAATCACAGTTTTACATTGCAATACCCAGTACCCAACTCCATTTGAAGATGCAAATATCAATGCAATGCTTACGATTAGAGATGAATCTAAAGTAAAAATTGGTTATTCTGATCATACTACTGGCATTGAAGCTCCTATTGCAGCAGTTGCTTTGGGCGCTAAGATCATTGAAAAACATTTTACATTAAGCAGAGATCTTGAAGGCCCAGATCACCAAGCAAGTCTTGAACCATATGAATTAAAGCAAATGATCGGTTGTATTAGAAATATTGAAAAGGCAATGGGTGACGGTAAAAAATTTCCTACAGATAGTGAAAAAAATAATATCGATATAGCAAGAAAGTCAATTGTTGCGAAAACAAAAATCAATAAGGGTGAAATTTTTACAGATAAAAATTTGACCACTAAAAGACCGGGAAATGGAATATCTCCAATGAGATGGGATGATATGATTGGCAAAGTTTCAAAAAAAAACTTCAATGAAGATGATTTGATTGATTAGCATGAAGAAGTTAAATATATGTTTCGTTACAGGTACCCGCGCTGAATATGGTTTATTATATTGGCCTATGGACCAATTAAGGAATGATAAAAAATACAATTTGCAAATTATTGCTACAGGTACTCATTTTTCAAAAGACCATGGAATGACCTATGAAGAAATAGAAAAAGATGGGTTCGAAATTGATCATAAAGTTGCACTAAATCTTGATTCAGATTCACCATCTTCAATATCTAAATATGCAGGCCAAGCAATAATAGGATTTACTGACGCTTATAAAAAATTAAAACCAGATATAGTTGCTATTCTAGGAGATAGATATGAGATGCTGTCAGCATCAACAGCAGCGTTATTTATGAATAGACCCATAATGCATATACAGGGAGGAGAAACAACCTACGGAGCATTTGATGAAGCAATACGACATTCAATAACAAAAATGTCTTATTGGCATTTTACGGCTTCTGAGGTTTATAGGAAAAGAGTAGTTCAGCTAGGAGAAGATCCTTCGCGCGTGTTTAACGTAGGCGGCTTAGGCGTTGATGGTATACTAAAATCCAAATTGCTTACAAAAAAAGAACTATCAAAAAAGTTAAATATAAATTTTAAAAAGAAAAATTTATTAGTTACCTATCACCCAGTGACACTTGAAAAAGAAAGTTCAAAAAAACGTTTTAAAGAAGTATTAGATGCCCTTGAGAAATTGGAAAATACTTTGATTATTTTTACTGCTCCCAATGCTGATTCTGATAGTAAAATAATAAAAAAAATGATCGACAAATTTATATATGAAAATTCAAGTAGCAGCTTATTTTTTGATTCTATGGGTCAAATAAATTATCTATCTACGATGAAATACGTTGATGCAGTTTTAGGTAATTCATCTAGTGGATTATTAGAAGCGCCTTCGTTTAAGATAGGCACTATCAATATTGGTGAGCGTCAAGAAGGAAGACTCAAAGCCCATAGTGTTATTGATTGTGCGCCCACATCAAAATCAATAACTAATGCATTAAACCATTTGTACAGTAATGAATTTCAAAAAAAATTAAATAATGCTATTAACCCATATGGAGATGGTAAGGCTACCGAAAAAATACTATCACATTTAAAAGATTTAACATTGCCTTATGAACTAAAAAAAGAATTTTATGATTTATGAATAATTTGCTTATATCAACTAAAACAACAATAAAAGAAGCTTTTAAAAAGCTAAATAAATCTGGCCAAAAGTGTCTCATTGTTTCTGATTCAAAAAATATCTTACTCGGAACCCTTACAGATGGAGATTTAAGAGACGCTATTCTTAAAGGGATTAAATTGGACAGCACGATAAAAAATTATTATCAACAAAATCCGACATCGGTTCTAAAGGGGGGGTTCAATAGAAAAAAAATAAAACAAATCTTTATTAAGAACCTATTTGATCTAATACCTGTAGTCGACCATAAAAATAAAATAATAGATGTCATTTTTTGGAAAGATATTTTTAAAGACAAAAAAAATACTAAAACTTTAAATCTAGATGTACCGGTTGTGATCATGGCTGGTGGTAAGGGATCGCGCCTTGAGCCATTTACTAAGATATTACCTAAACCTCTTGTGCCGGTAAATGAAAAAACAATCATTGAACATATTATTGATAGCTTCACAGATGTTGGCTGCAATGATTTTATTCTAAGCGTTAATTATAAAAGTAAAATTATAAAGGCTTATTTTGAAGAAATGAATCCAGAGTATTCTATTTCTTTTATTGAGGAGGAAAAGCCACTCGGTACCGCAGGTAGCTTAGAACTTCTTAAGAACAATTTAAAAAAACCCTTTTTTGTTTCAAATTGCGATATAATTGTAAATGCAAATTATGAAAGCCTATGTTCGTTTCATGTTGATGGCGGCTATGATTTGACATTAGTGGCCTCTACTAAAGAATATATCATTCCGTATGGAACTTGTGAATTAAATAAGACTGGAGATCTTTCCCATATTAATGAAAAACCGCAGTATGATTTTTTAATCAATACAGGCCTTTATATATTAAATCCAAACATATTAAACCTTATTCCAAAGAACAAATTTTTTCATATTACCCATTTAATAGAGCTTGCAAAAAAGAAAGGTAAAAAAATTGGTGTTTATCCAATAGATGAAGATGCTTGGGTTGATATAGGACAGTGGGCTGAATATAAAAAGGCTTTAGAGAGTTTATAGAATGTCTGTTTCTGCATTAGTAATTGGTTATGGCTCTATAGGTCAAAGACACGTTAAAATTCTCAATTCATTGGATTTAGTAAGCAATGTAAATATTTTAACTAGTCAAAAAAACCTACCATTTGATTCTATAGAATTACTTGACGAGATTAAATCCTTGAACCCCGATTATATTGTCATTTCAACACCTACAGCTAAACACATCGAACAACTTTCGTATATAGAAAAAAACTTTCAAGAAAAAAAAGTATTGGTTGAAAAACCCCTTTTTGAAAAATCTTATTCATTTTTACCTAAAAAAAATTCTGTTTGGGTAGCATATTGCTTCAGATTTCATCCAATAATTGAATTAATTAAGAAAAAAATAAAAGGTAGAAAAATCTGGAATATTAATGTTTTTTGTGGCTCTTTTTTACCAAACTGGAGACCAAATAGAGACTATAAAGATTCTTATAGCGCTAGTAAAAAACTTGGGGGTGGAGTTTTACTTGATCTTAGCCATGAGCTTGATTATTTACATTGGTTTCTAGGTTCATTGAATTTGGATTATGTTGTAAATGATAAAATTTCAAATCTTAAAATAGAAACAGATGACCACCTTATTTTGAATGCGCATTCAGATAAGAATACTCGAGTTCAGCTTCATTTAAATTATTTTACAATGATTCCAAGGAGAGAAATAATCATTGATGGAGATGGTTTGTCTATTCAAGCAGATATTATCAGTGGTAATGCAATAATTATTGACCATAATAAAGAAAAAAAATATGATTTTTCTAAAATGAATTATGATGATATGTACATTAAGCAGCACGAAGCAATTATATATAACAATTATGAGAATTTATGTAGCTATAATGAGGGTAGCAGCATAATGAAAGTTATTGATAAAGTTAGGAATTTTGATAAAAAATGAAAAATCTTTGCACAATTTGTATGAGAGGTGGATCAAAAGGTGTACCAAATAAGAATTTGAGAAAATTAATTGATAAACCTCTATTAGCTTATACCATTACCCAGGCAATAGAAAGCAATTTGTTTGAATATGTAGTAGTTTCAACTGACTCAGAAGAGATAGCCAATGAATCTAAAAATTATGGTGCAGAGTCATGGTTTCTTAGATCAAAAGAGCTTGCAACAGATACTGCTGCTAAAGTTCCTGTTATTAGAGATGCACTGCTTCGTTCAGAGCTATTTTTTAAGTGTGAATTTGATAATATTATTGACCTAGATGCAACATCCCCACTAAGAGGAATTGATGATATAACTAATTCATACAATCAATTCATTAATGAAAATGCTGATAATCTTATTTCGGCTTGTGATTCAAGAAAGAGTCCCTATTTTAATTTGATTGAAAAAGATGATAATGGAATTAAGCTTGTTAAGAAAAATGAAAGAAAGATTGTTAGAAGGCAAGACGCTCCAAAAACATATGATATGAATGCATCCATTTATATTTGGAAGCGAAATATTTTATTAAATTATGATAATCTTTTTTTGAAAAAAACTTCGTTATATACCATGCCTGAAGAGAGATCAATTGATATAGATACTGAGCTTGACTGGAAATTTGTTGAGTTTTTATTAATGGAAAAAATACATAATGACTAACTACTTAGATAAATTTAAGTTACAAGACAAAACAGCATATGTTGTTGGTGGTTTAGGGTTAATTGGAAAAGAAGTTTCAAAAGCATTTTCCTCTGCAGGCGCCAAAACAATAATTCTTGACACTAACGATATAAAAGGAAAATCTATTATAGAGGAATTCTCTAATAAAAACTTAGATGTTTTTTATAGAGATTTTAATTGCGCTAAATCTGAAACATTAGAAGACGAATTGCCTATAATTGTGAAAGAATATGGATTGCCGGATATTTTTATCAATTGCTCATATCCTAGAACTGCAGATTGGGCAAGTTCAAACTTTAAAGATATCAATCTTGAATCATTTAAATTAAATATAGAAATGCAGCTTATTTCTTATGCATGGCTATCTCGCCTGATTGCAGAGCTAATGTTTAAAAATAAAATTAGTGGAAGCATAATACATCTCAGTTCAATTTATGGCAAAGTTGCACAAGACCTAAGTGTTTACAAAAATACTACCATTAAAGAAAATATGGCATACCCAATTATTAAAGGCGGTTTGATCAGCTTAACTAGGCAGATGGCATCTTTTTATGGAAAAAATAATATCCGAACAAATAATATTTGTCCGGGTGGCTTAATAGGTCATGTTGCAGGAAGCGACAAAGGACAAGATGATATTTTTGTTAAACAGTATACCGAGAAAGTCCCACTTAAAAGGATGGGTAAGAATAGCGAGGTAGCTAGTGTTGCGCTATTCTTGGCATCTAATGCATCAACATATATTAATGGATCAACAATTACCGTTGATGGTGGCTGGACAATAGTCTAATTAATCTTCAATCAGAGGATCGAAAAAATTAATTATCGAATTATACCAAAACTTGATATTAAAGGACCAAATCTAATCAAAGGAATCCAATTTGACGGTCATAGAGTTCTAGGAACAGCTGAAGAATTTTCAGAAATATATTACCTTTCAGGTGCTGATGAGCTTATTTATCAAGATTCAGTTGCTAGTTTGTATAATAGAAACAGTTTACTAGAAATAGTCAAAAAAACCTCTAATGCAATTTTCATTCCACTAACAGTAGGTGGCGGAATTCGCAGTATTGAAGATATTAGAAACTTATTACTTGCTGGAGCTGACAAAGTGTCAATTAATACTGCTTCAATAAAAAATCCATCAATTATCTATGAAGGAGCAAAAAAATTTGGCTCCCAATGCATTGTAAGTGGTATTGATGCATATAGAAAAAATAATGGTGATTATGAAGTTTGGGTTGATTATGGTAGAGAGCCCACAGGTATTAATGTTTTTGAATGGGCAAAAGAAGTAGAAAATTTAGGAGCTGGCGAGATTTTATTAAATTCAATTAATAGAGATGGTATGGGAATTGGTTATGATATTGAATTAACTAATAAAATATCATCACTAGTCAAAATTCCAATTATTGCCGGCGGCGGTGCTGGGAGAAAAAAGGACTTAAGTGAAGTTTTGAAAAAAGGTAATGCAAGCGCAATATCAGCTTCTTCAATTTTTCACTATTATTATGCAAACCCTCAAAATAGAAAGGCCGTACAAAAAAAATATAAAGAATTAAGAATGGGTAAGAGCGTTGATTCGGGTAATCTAGATTTTTTAAGAAATGGATATGGAGGCGAACGAACCGTGACAGTAAAACCAATTTCCATTAAAGAAGCTAAAATTTATTTAAAACAAAAAGGCTTTAATGTGAGACAAGATAGTTATGAAAAATAAAGACCTAGTAATTATTGATTATCAGCTTGGAAATTTATTTAATGTTCAAAAAGCATTTAAATACCTTGGATATGATTCGATAGTAAGCAACAAGACTGCAGATATTAAAAATGCAAAAAAAATTGTACTTCCTGGAGTGGGTGCTTTTAAAGCTGGAATGAAAAGCCTCATAAATAATTCATTAGTTGAGCCAATTATTAATGAAGCAAATAATGGAAAGCCAATATTAGGCGTATGTTTAGGTATGCAATTATTGATGTCTACTAGCGAAGAAAATGGTATTCACGATGGATTAAATTTGGTTAGTGGTAGTGTTAAGAAATTCACTTTACCATCAGATAGTGATAAATTCAGAATTCCTCATTATGGTTGGACCCCAATATTTAATCCAAACAAAGATAACAATCAATTTGATTCAAATTCTATACTGTCTAGCATTACAAATGGAACCCATTTTTATTTTGTCCACTCATATTATGTTTCAGTAAAAAATACTAAAAATATATTAGCTACTTCAAGTTACGGTAAAAACAAATTTACTTCTGTAATTAAAAGAGATAATATCTCTGCTTGCCAGTTTCATCCGGAGAGAAGTGGTGTTGAAGGCCTCAAAATTTTAGAAAAATTTGTTAAAGATAAAAATTGAATAGATTTATTTATGGCATTAGATAGACAATTAATTGAATTACCCAAAGAGGTTCGATTTTGTAAAAACTGCGTAGTTTCCAATCAAAGGCCTAGAACAGAATTCAATGGTGAAGGCGTTTGCTCTGCTTGCCAGTGGTCTTATGAAAAAGATAACGTTATAGATTGGGATCTACGATATGAAGAGTTAAAAACTCTATGTGATAAATATAGAAAAAATGATGGTTCATTTGATGTGGTGGTTCCAGGAAGCGGAGGAAAGGATAGTGGTTTTGTTGCCCATCAACTTAAACACAGATTAGGCATGAACCCTCTATGTGTAACATGGGCTCCATTTGAGTGGACAACAATTGGTTATAAAAATTTAAACTCATTTATACATTCTGGTTTTAACAACATAATAGGACAACCTGATCAAAAAATACACAGAAAATTATCAATGCTTGCGTTTGATTTACTTGGAGATGCATGGGAGCCATTTGCCTATGGTCAAAAATCCTGGGCTTTTCATATAGCCGAAAAGTTTGATATTAAATTAATTTTTTATGGCGAAAATGGGGAATTAGAGTATGGAGGTAATACTGAATACAAAAATAGGCCAAGTGAAGGTCCAGAAGAATGGAAACGCTCATATTACAAAGGCGCTACTGTTGATGAGTTAGTTCAAAAGGGGCTTGATTCAGGAGTTTTCAAAGATATCAGCATTAAAAAAGAATCCTTTAATTGGTACAAGGCTCCTTCGCCTGAAATTATTCAAGAAAAAAAAATAGAGATGCACTGGTATTCTTATTACGTGAAATGGACTCCCCAAGAAAATTTTTATTACAGTGTAAAACATGCCGGAATGGAGACAAATGATTTAGGGCGCAGCGAATCAACTTATACAAAATATGCAAGTCTTGATGATAAAATGGATGGTTTTCATTGGTATTTAAGTTATATGAAATTCGGAATGGGTAGATGTTCAAGAGATGCACAGCAAGATATTAGGAGACATCATTTGACGAGGCAGGAAGGTGTAAATTTAGTAGAAAAATATGATCATGAATTTCCACAAAGATATTTTTCCTGGATGCTTTCATATTTAGATATATCTGAAAAACATTTTTGGGAAAAAATGGATTATTGGAGAAAGCAATCAAATGCATGGGTTAAAAAAAATGGTGAATGGGTGATGAGATTCAAGGTTAGGTGAAAAAAATTGAAATCAATTTATAATATTGCAATAGTTGGAGCAGGTCAGTTAGGCTCTAGGCATTTACAGGGTCTTAGTAAAATTAAACTTGATACCAACATTTATATTTATGACCCAAGCCAGAATTCTTTAGATATCTCCAGAGCGAGATTTAATGAAATGAAAAAAAATAACTTTATTAAATCAGTTATTTACACAAATGACATAAGTAATGTTTCAAAAAACATAGATTTGTGTATAGTATCCTGTAATTCCGATGCGAGAAAAATGGCAATTGACACTTTTCTCGATTGCAAGAAAATAGAATTTCTATTACTTGAAAAAACTCTATTTCAAAAACTCAAAGATTATGAAGATGTAGAAAAGAAATTAAATGATAATAATGTTAGATCTTGGGTTAATTGTCCTATGAGGATTTGGCCAGCATATGATTTTATTAATAAAGAAATAAATGGTTCTAAAATAATTGAAATAAACATTAAAGGTTCAAATTGGGGGATGTGTACAACCATCATTCATTATTTAGATTTGATTTGCTATCTAACAAATACAATGAATTATAAAATAGAAAATCGGAATTTAGACAAAGAATATATTGATAGTAAGAGGTCAGGATTTATAGAAACTACTGGAACTATAAATGGTGAAGCTAACGGCACAAAATATCAAATTTCTTCTTATAGAAATGGCAATTTCCCTATGAAAGTTGAAATAATAACTGCGGACACTCACATAATATTTTATGAGGTTTCCGGCCAAATGTTCATTCGAAAATCATCGAATAATTGGGAGGTAGAAACAAAAAGCTTTCCTCTAGTGCATCAGAGTAGCTTAACTAATAAGGTTGCTGAGGATATATTAATTAATGGAAAAATTAGATTACCTACCTATAAGGAGTCTTCAAGGATACATATTCCAATGATTAAATCATTTTTAAATTATCTATATAAAGTTGATGGTATTTTATATGATAAATGCCCAATTACATAAATTTTTTTAAGAAAGGAAATTATGATAAATAAATACAACAAAATGTGGAGAAATACTCCAAAGTACGATGTATGTCTTCCACCAAGATTGCCAGTTGAGAAAATATTAAACAAGTCATCTAAGGTCTGCGCTATGGGAAGTTGTTTCGCTGATGAGATGGGCTGGTGGCTGCGAAGTCATGGTGTTAATGTTGGTGATCATGGAGAAGTAGAAGATCTTCAACATTTACTTTATAGATGGGGGACATTTTTTAATCCAAAAAATTTATCAGATTGCCTTGATAAAACTCTAAATAATAGTTGGGAAGTAGAAGATCGTCATTTTGCCCACATAAAGCAAGAAGACGCCATTTATTATCTATTTATGAAGATAAGAGCAAATAGCAATAATCTTGAAGAGGTTAAGCAAAAATTATTAATCGTTGAAGAATACTGGAAAAACTGGCTCGCTGAATCAGATGTGATAATATTTACATTAGGCCTAATAGAGTCATGGATCGATAAAAAAAATGGTAAATCCTGGCAGGCATTTGTTGGAAATATTCGCTCTGGAAAGTCTTATAATGACTATGCAAAGTTCCACGTTCTTTCTTATGAAGAATGCCTTGCGGAGCTGACCAAAAGTATTGATATGGTTAATAATTTTGGAGTTAAGAAAAATATAATAGTTACCGTTTCCCCTATCCCTTTAGATTACACTTTCAGGAATCAAGACATTATAACAGCAAATAGGATTAGTAAATCAATTTTGAGGGTAGTTGCTGATAAAGTTACAAATTTGTATAATAATGTTTATTATTTCCCATCTTTTGAAATTGTAATGGATTGCGTAGGTCCCAGCGCATTCAAAGAAGATCTCCGCCATGTGCGCCCCAAAGTTTTTTCAGAGAAAATTGCGCCTCTATTTCTTGATAGTTTTTGTGATTTTTAATTGAGAATTATATCATTAAGAATTTGAAATAAAATGGTAAATGAAATATTATTTATAATTGATAGAAATTTATATTATCGACACTATGGACCGTTTATAAATTCCTTACTAGAAAGCGGTAATAGTATTCATTTGCTTCATGATTATGGGCAAGTTAGAGGTGGATCAAAAGGGGGGTATTTCCCAGCTTTGTACTCTTCACCAAATTTTGATTATGAAATTAGTTTCATTGGGGCGTTTAAAAATAAATCAGATATTGTTAACTATATTAATAAAAAAAATATATCACATATTTTTTCACTCCATTCATTTTTTCATTATAATATTGAAATGAGTGAAATTGATAAATCAAAATGGATAAATCTTCAGCATTGGGCAGATAATTTTCAAATTGGATCTAAGGAAGTCTTTGGTTGTGATTATTTCCTATCATATTCAAAAAAATGGTGGGAGAGCTTTTTATTATCAAAATACAATGATAAACAATATAATAACTTCGATACAAAAGCAATTCATGTTGGGCATCCGCTAAATTTTTTGTATGATGATTTAGAATCAAAATCAATAAAGGAAAAGTATAATTTACCAATGGATAAAAAGGTACTTACTTATTTACCTATAGGACCTCCAAGCCTTTATGATTATAATAGCTTTAAGCAGAAATTGTGGTTGAAATTAAAATATTCACCTACACCGCATAAAATATTTCATACAATTCTAAATAAATTTATAAAGCACATATATTTTAATAGAAATAATAATATTGATGAACAAAAAATTATTCTAGCAATAAAAGAATTCTGCAAAAACAATAATATGACTTTTGTTATTAAAACTAGATTAAAGTCGCAACATTCACAATTTTTATTAGATAATGTTGATTATATTTTTTTTGAAGAAACTTTTTATCCTCCAACAATTACTGAGCTTTTATATGTTTCTGATATTGCCATATCACATTTTTCAATGGCTACTTTTGAATCAATAGCAATGAAGAGCTATAAGATAAATATTAACCTTGAACCGGTTTTCGATATATTTACAGATCATTTTACTAAACTTTTTGAATCGGATTGGATAGATGATTTTAATAGAGAAGGATTGGGTTCAATTATATCTGGAGCAGATTTCATAAATGAATTTGGATTAAAAAAAATAACCGAATTTCAATTTGATGAAAAATATTATGATGATTTTATGAGTAAATACTTTTCAGGAATAAACCGTGACGAGTTTACAAAAAAAATGAACAAGGTTCTTAAAAATGAACTCTGATCTACGTGCAGAGCTAACAAAATACTATAAGCGATACTATAAAGATGAGCTTGGTTTACCTGACTGGGAATCAAGAATCAAGCTTCGTTTTGACGAGGAAAATTATTTCTGTAAACGTTTTATTACCTTTTTAGAAAGATGGCTTAATTATGATTTTACTAATAAAAAAATTCTTGTGATAGGGAGTGGAACTGGTGGCGAATTAATTAACTTTCATAATATGGGCGCGAACGTTTATGGTTTGGAACCTGATGAGCACGCTATTAAAATTACAAAAATAAAAGCCAAGGAAATAAGTCTGTCAACTGATAACATCATCAAAGGATATGCAGAAGATTTACCTTTCAGTGACTTAGAGTTTGATTTTGTATACTGCTTTACAGTTCTTGAGCATGTCGTAAATGTTGAAAAATCAATTTCAGAAATGATTAGGTGTACAAAAAAAGATGGTAAAATCTTTATCGAAACACCTGATTATAGACAGCTTTTTGAAGGACATTACAAATTACCCTTACCAATGTTTTTGCCAAAATGGATAAATAAATTATTATTAATGATTATAGGCAGGCCAACACAATTCCTAGGCACGATACAAAAAGTAAACAGCAGGCAATTAAGAAAAATCTTCTCAAAGTATCCTGTAACATCGATTAAAATAAACAAATTCAAAGATAGCGATGAAATGAAAAAACCAAACTCAGTAATTGGTAAAACAGTAAGAGGTTTACAAAATATAATTGAGAATAATCTTGGTATCCCTATGAATCAAATATGGGTTTTACATAAAGAAAAATAATGGATATTAAATAAAAATGAAAAAAATATTTCTTAGAATTGACGACATAGGTGCAAGTACAAAAAAATATGAGATTTATTCCAAGTTTGGCTTTGGAATAGGCAATATCCTTTTTCTTAAATATATTAAGCCATTTAAAGCATGGGGCCCATATCGTGAATTGAAAGCAGACGACTGGAAG
>MDTB01048567.1_pt1 | contig 35739 bp, 34 predicted proteins | sample 811161 | NCBI WGS metagenome assembly MDTB01 (sample SAMN05326650, study PRJNA326480) | marine metagenome | isolation source: seawater | place: Mediterranean Sea | collected 2009 | reverse complement strand
TGTGTTCCTGTAACATCAAACTGGAAACCAGCCACTGGTGTAAATGAGTCAAACGATATCTCCATCGCATTATCACCTACCGCACCAAAACCTAATGATGTATTCCCATCCTCAATTGGACAATCGTTTGAATTACAAGCAATAGTACCATCCCAACATTCATATGAAGGACCATTACCATTACAAATTCCACATTCATCATAAAAGCCGACACAATCATCTACATCATCACAAATACCATCAGAATCATTATCGTCACAAGGAGGCTCTGAACCACTACAATCAAAATCACCAAAAGATACATCTATTGCATTTCCAGAAGGGTCAGATATTGCTCCAGTACCTAACTCTAAACATATATCATTTGAAAAATTTCCATTTAAATTTGTTAGTACTCCATTACTTCCTGCTGGTATTGTACTTCCTGAAAATGAAAATCCCAACACAGTACTTCCTCCAACTGAAACAGTAAAACCTGCCTCAGCAGCTAAACCACCTGATGCACCAGATATATTTGATCCGCCTACATCAAATTGGAATCCAGCAATAGGAACATCATTGTTAATAATAATTTCTACATTATTACTATTAGTGGTTCCAAAACCTAATTGAACTGATTGTGTATAAATTAAAGATGTCATAAATAACAATATTAACATAAGTGGTCTAAGTGAGATCATATTTTTCTCCTTGCGGTTAGAATCTTTTTTTAAAAATTTTTTGATTATTCACAAAATAATCAATTTCAACTAAATAATACAAATATATCTTTATAATATGTATATAGTTTGGTGTTACAGAATGTTACAGAAGTCACAAAAACTATGCTGTCTTTTTTAATTTTTTGATAATAGGCTTAGAGCCATTTAAAACTGTATCCTCTGTAATCGTACAACTTTTAATATCTTTATTTGATGGAATCTCATACATAATATCTAACATTACTTTTTCCATAACTGATCTAAGAGCTCTTGCACCAGTCTTTCTTTTTTCAGCTATACTTACAATAGAAAGTAGTGCATTTTTAGTGAAATCTAAATTTACCCCTTCCAATAGAAATAATTTTTTATATTGCTTTACTAAAGAATTTTTTGGTTCAGTTAAAATTGATAATAATGCTTTTTTTGTTAAATAATTTAATGCACCCATTACAGGCAATCTTCCAATTAGTTCAGGTATGAATCCAAATTGGACTAAATCTTCAGGCTGAATATTAGATGAAGTAATTTTTTTATCATCATTAACATTAGAAAAGCCAATTTTGTTTTGATTCATCCTTTTTGATATAATTTTATCTAAATTCTGAAAAGCACCTCCACAAATAAATAAAATATTAGACGTATTTATTTGTATCAATGGCTGCTCAGGATGTTTCCTTCCACCTTGTGGCGGAATATGAGCTTCTGTTCCTTCAAGTATTTTTAAAAGAGACTGCTGAACACCCTCGCCAGAAACATCTCTTGTTATAGAAGTATTAGCAGTTTTTTTTGCAATTTTATCTATTTCATCAATATATACAATTCCCATTTCTGCTTTTTTTACATCATAATCAGCTGCTTGATATAATCTGACTAAAATATTTTCTACATCTTCTCCTACATATCCTGCCTCAGTTAACACTGTTGCATCTGCTATTGCAAATGGAACATTTAAATAATTTGATAATGTTCTGGCTAAAAGTGTTTTTCCAGTTCCTGTTGAACCAAGTAATAAAATATTACTTTTTTCTAATGTGACACCATCTGAATCGTTTGAGTGAATAATTCTTTTAAAATGATTATAAACGGCAACAGACACAATTTTTTTAGATTCATCTTGCCCAATAATATGTTGATCTAAATATTTTTTAATCTGCTGGGGGTTTTTTAATTCAAAAGATGAATTATTTTTCTTAGAATTATTTTCGCTAATTACAAGATTTGCTTTTTCAACACAATAGTCACAAATATATGCATCATCACCCTCTATTAAATAGGTTACTTCTTTTTCTTTAGATCCACAAAAATAACAAAATAATTTTTTTTCATTCATTTATATTGAACCTTTATTTACAATTTCGTCAATAAGACCATATTTAATTGCTTCTTCTGCTGACATAAAATTATCTCTATTAGTATCTTTCTCAATATTCTTAACAGTTTGTCCAGTATTTTTTGATAATATATTATTTAGTCTATTTTTAAGAAATAAAATCTCTTTTGTATGTATTTCAATATCCGTAGCTTGCCCTTGTACACCTCCCAATGGTTGGTGAATCATAATTCTAGAATTTTCAAGGGCTGATCGCTTTCCTTGAGTTCCAGATGATAATATCATCGCTGCCATACTTGCTGCTTGTCCAACACAAATTGTTGCAATATCAGGTTTGATATAATTCATTGTATCTATAATTCCAAATCCAGATGTTATTACACCTCCAGGACTGTTTATGTACATATAAATATCTTTTTTTGAGTCATCTGCTTCTAAAAATAATAATTGAGCAATAATTAAACTAGATACATAATCATCAATTGCTGTACCTAAAAAAATAATTCTTTCTTTCAATAATCTAGAATAAATATCAAAAGCTCTTTCGCCATTTGCAGTTTGCTCTATAACCATTGGAACTAACATATTAACCTTATTATTATCCATTATTATCTCCTTGTGCTTTACGTAACTCATCAGATTTTTTCTTATTTACTTTTACGGTTGCATAATCTTTTAAAAAATCAAATACTTTCTCACTAAGCATATCATCAAAAAATCTTTGTTGATTTTCTGGATTTTTAAGAAATTCTCTAATGCTTTTTTCGTTTTCAGGTTCTCTTTTAATTAGCTCATCTGTTTTATTTTCAATATCCTTATTTGATACTGTAATTTTTTCGGCATTAATTAATTGCTCTTTAATTAAATACCATTTTACATTAAAAATTGCACTCTCTAATCCAGAACTTCTCATTTCTTCTTCTTGCTCTTTTGTTAAATTTGGTTGTTGAGCTTTATTGTTTTGAATTAAATGCTCTAAATAGTTTTGAATCATTGATTCAGGAGCATCTAATTTTGTTTTATCAACGAAAAAATTTATGATTGCATTATTTATTTCTTTGGAATGTTCATTTTCAAAACTTTGAGATATATTATCATTTATTTTATCTTTTAGTTGTTTTAATGTTTTAAGATCTGGCTCAACTTTTGAGGCAAATTTATTATCTAATTTTGGTATAATTTGCTTTTCTATTTTATGAACAAAAACTTGATAATCAACTTTTTTTCCTTCAATATCAATTGTAACATTCCTTTGTTCATCTTTTTTAATACCCTTCATAGCTTTAAAAGCTTCATTTTTAAATGCTCCAAACCCTAAACGAACATATTGCTTTTCAATTTTTTTACCAATAACTGGTGAACCTGAATCTAATTCCTGTAAATCAACAAATAAAAAGTGATCTTTATCAGCACCATCATTAATTTCTTCCATTGATGAAAATCTATTCTGCAAATCTGCTAAGGAATCATCTACATCTTTTTTAGAGGCGATATACTTAACGGCATTAACTTTAAATTTCTTTTTATAATTGGGTAACTTAATTTCAGGTTTAATTTCAAATTCTATTTTAAAAACTAGGTCATCACCTTCATGAAATGATATATGTGTAATTTGACCTTGATTAATTGGCGACAATTTTAGATCTTCTATTGCCTTTCTATAATAATCATTCACAGAATTTTCTGAAAATTGTGCTTCTATACTTGGAGTATAATTTTTTTTGAAAAGTTTTAATTGAATACCAAATACCTTGCCTTTTCTTCCTCCTGGAGGTGTATAATTATTTTTTGCGTTATCAAAAGCTTTTTGATAATTATTTTTAAGATCTTTCCATGGTACGGTTACTGATAATTCATTGGTGAAACTATTCTTATTTATAACTTTCGTTTTCAAATCATATATCCTTCAAAAAAAATTAACATTTAACGGCTAAAATTAACAAGAGTTTAGCTAAGTTCAAATCTGATTATCATAATTTTACTTAAATTGATTAAATTATTATCATGACAGAATTATATAATAAGAAAAATAAAGCACAACTAATAGATGAATTGAATAATGAAACGTTTAAAAGAGTCACTCTTTCTTTTTACAAATATGTAAAGCTTTCAAATCTCGATGAATTAAGAAATGAAATATACGAGAATTGGAAAGAGCTTAATATTCTAGGTAGAATTTATATAGCTGAAGAAGGGATAAATGCTCAAATCAGCTTACCTGAGAATAACATAAATAAATTTAGAAAGCATTTAAACAATTTTTCATTTTTTAAAGATGTTCCATTTAAAATTGCTTTAGATCAAAATAAATCTTTTTACAAATTAATTGTAAAAGTTAAAGCAGAAATAGTTGCTTATGGAATATCTACAAATGATTATAATATTGACAAAACTGGAATACACTTAAATGCAACAAAATTTAATGCTATGATTGATAAGCCAAACACTGTTGTTGTTGATATGAGAAATCATTATGAAAGTGAGGTGGGAAAATTTGAAAATGCCATATGTCCAGATGTTGATACTTCAAAGGAACTATTAAATGAAACTAAAAAAATACTAAACAATCATAAAAATGATAATATATTACTTTACTGCACTGGAGGAATTAGATGCGAAAAAGCTAGTTCTTATCTAATCAAAAACAAATTCAAAAAAGTTTATCAGCTAGAAGGTGGAATCATCAACTATGCAAAGGAAGTGAAGGAAAAAAATTTAGAATCTAAATTTAAAGGCAAAAACTTTGTATTTGATGAAAGATTATGGGAGAGAATTACCACAGATATTTTAAGTAAATGCCATCAGTGTAATCAAAAAAGTGATGACCATACGAATTGTGAAAATGATGCATGTCATATTTTATTTATTCAATGTAAAAAATGTAAACAAAAATATGATGGGTGTTGCTCAGAAGAGTGTATGAAAATCAAATCTTTACCTATCGAAAAACAAAGAATATTAAGAAAACATAGCCCAGAAATTGCTGCACCTCTTATTCATCATTATAGAGATAGAATAAAACCTAAACTAAAAGAATTACAAAAAATGAATCAAGAAGATTTACAAAATTAAATTTATTAGTTCTACTATATCAAGAACATTTAAGATATCATCTTGATTTAAATCTGCATTAATATCATATTCATTTTGTAAAATGTAATTTATAATTAAAATAATATCAAGTATGTTTAATCCTTCATCCTGATTTATATCGCCTAAAATAATATTTTCAAAATAATCGTAACCATACTTTACTGCTCTAGCGCATTGAGAATTAAAAGAAGGGTCCCATTGAACTCTTCCATTATTATCAACTTCAAAAAAATTAAATTCTGTGGTTACAGTAACTAATGTGTTACCATTGGGTAAACGATAAGCTCCTGATTGTGTAGGAGAAAAAAAGTTTGCTAAATAAATCCAGCTATATGTTTCAGGTCCAAATGCATCATTTTGTTCAATCTCATAATAACCATTTTCATCAGCTATACATTCAAATTCTAAAACTGCTGAACGATAAGGATTTATTTGATGGATATTATTATAAATTAAAAAATTTCCTTCTCCGGGATAACCTTCAGGAATCCAATTTATTCCATGTTGTGCTCCAAAAATTTTATCTGATTCATCACCTCTATCATAATTTTGTGGATTCCCCCATCTGTATAAAATATCACCACCCATACCTTGATTTCCACCAGTATGTCCAGCAGCTTCTTCTGTGGTAGTACTATGATCAATAACATAAATTTCATTCATATGTCTACAGGAAATCACTATTTGATCAAATTTTTCATTATACGAAATCTTATTTGTATGATTCCAATCATACAAATCATTGGTTCCATTACCGTTCACATTTATATCAAGTAGTTCTGGATGATCAGAAATTTGCCCAAAAGTTGCAGTATATTGAGGTCCTTTATCTTGAACTAGATGATCCCAAAAATGCCATTTCCAAACAATTTCTGCTTCATTATTTTGTAATGGTTGAATTTCTACAATCATATCTATTTTCATTATTCCTGTTGCACCTTCAATACCTGCATCTAATAAATCTTGATTGGATTTATATTCTTCACATATAGCCAAAATATTACCATTAGGTAAAATAGTAATATCGTGGTGAGGATTGCATATTTCAGTTGGCATTTCCCATTCCCAAATGATATTTCCATCCCAATCAATTTTTTGAAATAAACCGCCAGCAGGACCTGTGTCACCACCCCCTCCAGATTTAGTAGGTAAATATAAAATACTATCTTTAGTCAAATACCCTATACTTGCTGATGAAGATTGGTGAGACCAATAATTAATTATATTTTCTTCATTATCTATTAAATATGTTTCTGAACTATTATCACCACCTGTCATAGAAGTAATTAATGTTAAGCCATCAAATGGCTCACATACTATAATTTCAAATAAAAATATTAATGTAAATAAAAATTTCATTCTTCTAAGTATTTAATTATGATAAATAATTACTAAAATTTAATGTATTTAAAAAAAAATAAAATGTAATAATATGTATATTAAAACTTAAAACTTTGATTTTCTTTAACAATATTAAATTTATTTTTCTTTAAGTTTAAAAATTCAACTGAATTTGGTCTTAATATTGGATTTGTATGATTCATATGTATAAATTGAACTTTTTGTTTATCTTTATTATTTAATTGGGATAATTTTTTAATTGTATCCCCTATTTCAGGATGTGGTATTTTTGAAATATCCCTAGTTTTAATTTCACTTTTATTATAAAAGGTGCCATCAAGAAATAATAAATCATTATTTTTTACTAAATCAATTAAACTATGATTCCATTGATCCCAACTATCAATATCAGGTATGAAAATAATATTTTTTTGATTAATAGTTATTTGATAACCAACCGTTTCAGATAGTTCATTTCTATGAGGAACTTCAAAAGGTGTAACTTTAAAATTTTCAAAAAGTATATCATTTTGTTCGCATATTTCAACCAAATTAATATTTTTATTTTCAACTAATTGATTCATAGGCTGATTGTTAGCTATGAAGTTTCTCATTCTAGGCATTACATAAACTGGTATATTTTTTACATTCATGATCTCTAAACCTAAATCCATCAATCCTAAATAATGACCAACATGAGCATGAGTAATAAAAACACCAGCTAATTCACAATTATAAGATTCTAAAAAATGAAGCTGCTCTTTCAGATTAGGCGTAATATCAAATAAATAAAATTTTCTGTTTTTTATGTCAACTGTTGCTAGGCAGGCTGGCAATCTATGTAAATGTGGATTATTCCAAACAGATTTACAACAGTTTTTTTTACATCCAGCATGAGGGTAACCTCCATCTTGAGCTGTGCCTAATACATGTATAATCATTAAATATTACCAAATAAATGGGAAAAGAATATTTGTATTTTTTTTATAATCTGAAAATTCGTCATATCTAGATAATGATTTATCCTTTTTAATCATATTGGGAATCCAGATAATGATTATAAAAATAATTAAAGCTGTAACTGGTATCCAGCTTAGTGCCAATAGGCTGAATCCTAAATATATTAATAACTCTCCCAAGTAATTGATGTTTCTAATCTTTGAAAACATATTATTTGTAATTAAATGATTAGGGTTATATTTTAGTTGAATGAATTTTTGCATATCTGAAGTAAAGTGAAAAAAAACACCAAATATATACATTGAGATACACATGGCAAGATACCAATTTGATGGACTAATATTATTTGGAATATTATGTGTCAAAATAATATAAGGAGCAATCCAATATAAAGATAAGCCAATCCAAATTAATAAACCATACCAAACTGAACATTTGGATTCCCATTGTCTATCTGGATAAATCTTACTCTTTAGTACCCACAATATTCCATATGTACCATGTAAAGCTAAATATATATATATAGCTATATTATTATTTGATTGAATAGATAAGCGATCATTAAAAATGTACATTAATGATAATATATATATGAAAGTTGCTCCTTTGTGTATATCGATATAGTTTTTTTGCTTCATTTGTTTTCCTGTAATTTATTAATTGCTTCAATATACCCTAATTTACCTTTGCCTATTATAGTAAATAAACAGGCATCTGAAATAACTAAATTTTTTCTAAACTCTTCTCTATTTTTTACATTAGATAAATGAACTTCAACAATTGGAATATTTACAGATGATACTGCATCCCTTATGGCATAAGAATAATGAGAAAATGCACCAGGATTGAAAACTATTCCATCAAAAATACCATCAGAATCATGAATTTTATCTATAATTACTCCTTCATGATTAGATTGAAATAAAGATAAATCAATATTTAAACATTTATTTTTAATAAATTGAAATAAATCTTTTTGTGTTTCGGTTCCATAAATTTCTAATTCTCGTTTGCCCAAAAGATTAAGATTGGGTCCATGTAAGATCAAAATTTTCATATTTAAATTACTTCCTTTAAATCTTTAAATTTAATATCATCAACAATAACAGGCTTTGCTATATCTTTAAGAAGAATAAATCTCATATGTTTAGAACTTGTTTTTTTATCTTTATTAATTAATTTTAAATCGTCAAAATCTAACTTATGTGAATATTCAACATTTAGTCTTTTAAATTTTTCTAATATAATAGAATACGTTGCTTTAGTCATATGACCTTTGAAATAAGATAATTTAATACTTAAATAAATACCATTTAAAATTGCCTCACCATGTGATATTTTTTTTGATTGATATTTCATCTCAATAATATGACCAAATGTATGGCCAAAATTTAAGATATTGCGATAATTATTATCATTCACATCTTTTTCTACAAACTTCTTTTTGATTTTACAGCTTTCTAAAATAATTTTTTTGATTAATATCTTATCTTTTAGCTGTATTATACAATCATAATTTTGACAAACAACTTCTAATAAATTTAAATTATCAATTAAACCATATTTAATTATTTCACCTAATCCACTCCTAATATCTTTTGCGCTTAATGTATCCAAAAATTTTGTGCCTATAAAAACTCCATAAGGCTGGTGGAATGTCCCAATTATATTTTTAGCGGTATCTATATTTACACCAGTTTTTCCACCCATTGATGAATCAACCATAGCTAATAATGTTGTTGGAATATTAATATAATTAATACCTCTCATGTAAATTGATGCTAAAAAACCCACAATATCTCCTGTAGTACCTCCACCTAAAGAAATCAAAAATGTATCTCGTTTACAATTCAACTTATCTAAAGAATCAATAAGCTTATTTACATTAGAAAAATTTTTATTTTCTTCTCCATCAAGAATTTTAATTTTTTTAACATTAACCTCATTAGACTCTAAATTAGAAATAATATTAGATGCAAAAACATTTAATTTCTCTGAATAGCACACAATAAACTTTTGCCCATTATTAACTTTATTAACATAATCATAAAAATTATGATTAATATGATCATCAACAAATATATTGTATGATTTTTCTTTTGTATTAATTGATAAATTCATGCTTTATCAGCTCATTTTTAATAAACTTAACAGTATCATTTAAACTTAACTTATCAGTATTTACTGTTAAATTTGATAGGTTTTCATAATATTTTATACGATCATCGTATATTTTTTTAAATAAATCGTTATTTATCGCACTTTGAGGGTTTGACTGAATTAATGGTCTAAATTTATCTTCCCTTTTTAAACGTTTAATTATTTCATTTGATGATGCATACAGATATATACAAAAGAAAGTGCTTATAATATGTCTATTCTTTTGATTTGTTACAGAACCACCACCCGTGGATATTATTAATTTTTGATTAAGTTTACTACATCTTAGAATTTCTTCATACTCTTGATGTCTAAATTTATTGTTAGAGCTATTGTTTATTAGGCTATTTATATCAAGACAATCATCTGTATCAATAAATTTAATACCACATTCATTTGAGAGATTGAAACCCACAGAAGTCTTTCCAACACCCATCATTCCAATAATAAATACCTTTTTAATCATTATTAAAATTTAGCACTTATTTTATAGTGTGCTTTAAATTGCTTCATTGAATCTCCTCCAAATTTATCCAATAATAAATCTGTAATAGCAAATGATAACATATGCTCGCATATAATTGATGCAGCAGGAACTGCACAGGTGTCAGATCTTTCTTTATGGGCAACTTTTGATTCTTTTGTTTTTATATCAACTGACTTTAAGGGGCGACTCAATGATGATATTGGTTTCATAGTCATATTTAATAATAATGGAGATGTATTACTCATACCCCCTTCTATTCCACCAGCGCTATTTGATAACCTTTTATATTCGTTTTCATTCCATTCAATTTCATCATGATACTCACTTCCAAAAGAATTTCCTTTAGCTCCAATGGTAAGAGATTTAAATGCATTTATTGATAATAATAATGATGCAATAATTGAATTTAATTTTTTATCCCATTGTATATAACTACCTAATCCATATGGTAAACCAAGTGCAACAACTTCTATATCACCACCAATAGAATCACCCCTACTTTTACAATCATCAATTACATCAATCATATTTTGTTCCAATGATTCATCAAAACACCTAAATTTAGTATTATCAACTTTCTTATTTAATGATATATAATCTTTATCAGTTAATATAGATGAATCTAATACTTGCCCAATACTTAAAACTCTACTATGAATTGAAATCTTAATATCCTCAAGAAACTTCATACAAATTGCACCTAAAGCAACTCTCATAGCTGTTTCTCTCGCAGAAGATCTTTCGATAACATTTCTTATGTCATCAAAATCATATTTATTTATTCCTGATAAATCTGCATGACCAGGACGTGGTAATGTAATTTTATTAATATCACCTGATGGAGGATCTATTCCCATCCTATCAATCCAATTTTCATAATCTTTATTTTCAATCATTAGAGAAATAGGAGAGCCAATAGTTTTACCATGTCTTACACCAGAAATAATTTGGACTTTATCGGACTCAATCTTCATCCTAGCACCTCTACCATATCCTAGCTGCCTTCTGGCCAAATGAGTATTAATATATTCCTGAGAAATCTCTAATCCAGCAGGTAAACCTTGAATAATTCCAATAAGAGCCTTTCCATGAGATTCACCAGCAGTTAAAAAATTTAATTTTGTAAGCATATTCTACCTTCTTATCGATAATTTTAAATTATTAAAATCTACATTTTTTTCGATATCTTTTCTAAACCAAATATTTATTGATGCCATTGCTTGATAAATTAGCATGTCAATACCATTTAAATATAATTTAGAATGATTTTCTTGGATTATATTATAATTATTTGTTGATAACTTTGTGTACAATAAGTCAATCCATGTAAATTTTTTCATTATAAACATATTAAAAAAATCTTTACTGTCATTAATAAAATGTTCTGGTGTACAATTAATAACAATATCATTATTATTTAAATCTAAATCTATAATTTGATTGATATTCTGCCTATTGTACGAACGAATTGAATTATATCCAATTACATTTAATGCATATAATATAGCTTTTGAAGCTCCACCTGATCCTAAAATATGTATGTTTTTATTAGCAAGATTTATATTATTTCTTGAAATCATCTTCATAAATCCATAGCAGTCTGTATTATATCCCTTTAAATTAGTATCAATACAATTTATTGATCCAATTTTTTGAGCTTTTTTACTCATAATTTTTACTTTATCAAATACATATGATTTGTAAGGTGTTGTAATGTTTAATCCATATATATCATTATTTAATACCTTATCCATAATTTTATTAATCTGTGATTTATCTGCTATGTCATAAATGTCATAATCTGCATCCAGCTTCATTTGTTCATATATATACTTATGTATTTTGGGGCTTAAACTTTGTTTAATATTTTCACCTATTAAATAAATCTTTTTCAATTTATAACCTTATCCATTTCATCAATAAAATTTGGAAATGTTTTTTGGTAACAATTATCATTAGTTTTATCCTTATAATTTTTATTAATCAATTTATTGGCTATATAAAACGACATAAAAATTCTATGGTCATTAAAGCTAGATATAGTTGTATTATGCAACTTTTTATTACCGTTTATTACTAAATTATCTTTAAGCTCTGCTGAATCTCCATTCATTAACTTAATGTTACTTATGATAGCTTTCAATCTATCAGATTCCTTTACTCTTAACTCACTAATTCCATTGAAAGTTGTTTTACCATCTGCATTTATTGCTAAAATTGAAATTATTGGGATTTCGTCTATAATATTTGGTACAATATTTTTATCTATATTAATGCCTTTTAATTTTTCCCCATTTAAAACATAAATATCGCCAACACTTTCACCATTAATATTTCTTTTATTTTTAATGATAATTTTTGCACCCATTTTGCATGCAACGTCAATAAACCCAGTACGATATTTATTTATACATACATTCATAATCTGTATATTTGAATTCTTTGATAATATTGACGCACATATTAAAAAGGAGGCACTAGATATATCTCCTGGTATCTTTATATTTAAATTTTTAATATTATTTGAATTTCCTAATATTCTTATTTCATTATTTTTTATTTTAATTGGATATTTATTATATAATAACATTCTTTCAAGATGATCTCTAGTATCTATCAAACCACCTATCTTGCTTTCACCATTTATACTCATTGCATACAGTATTAATGCAGATTTTATCTGAGCGCTGGCTATTTCTAATTTTATATCTAATGGCTTTAAATAATCTGAACCAAGTATCTGCAATGGTAATAATTGATCATTAGATTTAATATTGACCCCAACAGACTTAAGGGGATTAATTATTCGTTCCATAGGCCGGTTTTTTAATGTTTTTTGACCTTTTATTATAGTTTTTATATTTAATCCTGAAAAATATCCCATTAATAATCTTGCGGCAGTAGCTGATTCATTGCAATCAATCTCTAAATTATTTAATTTCAGTTTAGTTGAATTAAGTTGGATGCCATTTTTAATTAATTTAAACTTAAGTCCTATTTTATTTAATACACTCAATGTAGATTTAACATCATCATTGTTTGGAAGATTGTAAATTTTATGAATCCCTTTATAATAAATACATAAAATTAAAGCTCGAATTGCAATGGATTTATCACCTGAAAGATAAAATTTTATAATATTATTATTTAATTTCATTGATAAAGTTTTCAATCATCTTCATTCCATAAGTAGTTTCAATAGATTCAGGATGAAACTGAAGACCATATATATGCTTTGATTTATGTTTAAATGCCATAATCTCATCATCTACATCAGTTTTTGCTGTAATTTCTAAACATTCAGGAAAATTAATTTTAGATGCAACTAATGAATGGTATCTTGTTGCATTAAAAGTAGGTTTAATATCATCAAAAATTAAACAGTTTGAATAGTGTTTAATTGTATGAACTTTACCATGACAAACTTCATTTGCATTATCAATTACACCGCCAAAATTTTCAATTATAGCCTGGTGACCTAAACAAATTCCAAGCAATGGCACTGTAAATTTCATAGTTTCAATTATTTGAGGCATTTTACCAGCTTTTGAAGGTTGGCCAGGGCCAGGTGAAAAAATTATTGCTTTCAAATGATCAGCTTTTAAATCATCAAGTATTATATCATCATTTTTGTAAACATGCACATCATCATACTGACATCCAACATACTGATAAAGATTATATGTAAACGAATCATAATTATCAATTATAATAATCATTTTATTCTTTCTAAAATACTACCCAAATGAATTATGTTAGGATTATTAGGAATAATTTTTTGAGCAATCTTATAATGTTTCCAACTGCTTTTTAAATCATTTAATTCTAAATAACAAACCCCTAGATATGCGTGATATTTACCAATTTCCATAGGATAATAATTTACTAAATTTTCAAAGTAGGGAATAGCTTTTTGAAAATTTTTCTGCTCATATAAATTCATTGCATTATATTGTGAAAATTTTAAAAAGCCGTTAAAAAACATAAATATAATTGAGGAAATAAATAATATTCTTCTCATGATTATAGAAATATTCACATTAAATATAATTAAAGAAACAATCGATGCTACCCCAAATGCTAACATGTGACCAAAATGAAATAACCCATCTAAAAGTAATACAAACAACAAACAAAATGGGATAATAAAAATATCATTATCTCTTAATGATATGAATTTAGCTTTTATTTTTTCATTTATATAGCTGGCTTTTTGGTAGGTAAAATCTGAAAAACTAATCTTATCATAATCACTAACAGGATTTTTAAATTTATATTTCAATGCTTTCTCAGGGCAGTCATCTATACAAATCATACATGAAGTACAATTAGAATTTATCACCTTTTGATATGTATTGATTTCATAACTAACATCAATCCCAATTGGGCAACCAGAGGTGCACATATTACAATTAGTACACTCATCAACTTTTCTAACTTTGAATGTTGATAAAGAAGTTGGAAATTTTAAAAAAGCCCCCCAAGGACAGACAAATCTACAGAAACCTTTTCTACCTAAAAAATAAACAATCAGAAAACCATCAACAATAAAAGTTAAACTACCAATTACAAATCCAGGCAAAAATCTCCATACCTCAGGATATGATAAATTTAATGACAATTGCCAATCTGTATTGTTACCAAGTGCTGTAGATAGATTTGGAATTAAATAAAAATTGAATAAAATAAATAATGGCAGAAAAGTAAGAAGCCTGGAATTAATAGTTTTAGGTTTAATTCCAATCTTATCAAAAAACCACCAAGCAAGTTCTTGAACAGCACCAAAATGACAAAGCCAACCGCAAAAAAAGCGTCCAAAAATTAGCGTTGAAAAAAAAGCAAAAATTACCATAATTGAGCCAGCATTTAATATGCCCTGACCAATGAAACGATCAAAAAATTCCTGGAAGTCAAAACTTCCTAATTGACTATTTTTAAACCAAAAAACGTGAGCTAATATTAGAAGATGGACAACAATAAAAGATATAATGCGATATTTTTGCATGACATGCTAATGTACAAAAATAAAATTCACAAGAAAAACAATATCAGTTATATCGAGTGAATTATCTGAATTCATGTCTGAACACCATAATTGCTCTTGATTGAACAATGATTCATCAAAGAAATAATTAATTGAGGATAAGACATCAAGCACATTAACTACACCATCATTATTAGTATCACCCTTACCAAATGTTAACAAATAATTAATATCTTCAAAAATTGTGTATCTTTGATTGGACTGAATTGGGCCTTGATAAATAATTTTCTTAGGCTGATTCGTATTAATATCTAAACTTGGCCATTTCACTGTAATACTATCAATGCTATTATATTCACCCAAACCAAAATGTAACTGTAAAGGGTCCATACTACCGTGACCTTTGCCTGCAATTATTTCTCTTGAAATATTTTTATCTGGTAAATGGACAATAACTCTCGCACCAATAGCGGAACGATTAGCATTGGCTGACCAGCCTTGATTGGGTATTCCTACCACAGAACCCTCTAAATCTAGTTTCAACCAGTTATTAATTGTAACTAAAGAATCTGGTGAAATATTTTCGTAGAGTAAACTTGTATATTTAGGGCCATTATTACCACCAATCATCTGTAATCCAGGAGCAAAAACATCTAGCCATCCGTCGTTGTTATAATCACCGGGAACAACATCCTGAGTTGCCGATTGAAAAAAAGGTGTAAAGGAAGCATCCCATTCACCATCACCGGAATTTAAAAATAAATCATCTTCATTTTTTATATTAGCAGCCCATATATCCAAATATCCATCATTATTAAAATCACCCCATGCAGAACCATTACTTAATGAATCTGATTCTAAAGCTACTTCGTTACTAAGATTAATAAATGATGCACCTTGGTTATTCTTAAATAAAATATTATCACCCCAATTTGAAAGATATAAATCAAAATTATCATCATTATCAAAATCGCCCCATGCAGCACCATACCCAGTACTTCCTGTTGGGCTAGCATTAAAATCATCAATTCCTTTATTAAGAGCTACTTCCACAAAAAATGGATTTGGATTAGAATTATATACCACTTCATCACCAACTCTTGATAATGTTTGATTTTCTAACATCCAATTTATTCCAAACTTACGAGGAATATATACATCTTGATCACCATCATTATCATAATCAATAATTGCAAGTGCTCTGGATGAACTAGTATCTAATCTTGACTGTATAAATGCATTTCTTAAAATTGGTTCGCCTGAATTATTAAAACCTTCGTTTATAAAAAGATGAAATTGATTGAAAAATTTATCTTCAATTATTACAATGTCCAAATCACCATCTAAATCTGCATCAATAAAGCCTTGGCTATGAATAAATGGTACTAAGAAAGAAGGCAAGTATTCTTTAGTTTCATAAATATGATTTCCATGATTCATAATAATTTGATGAGGTGAATTATCAAACTCGGTATTGTAACTATCTTCAAGGCTGGTGCTTGTTGATGGTGTAAAACGCCATTTTAAAATATCTGGATAACCATTATTATCAATATCACCTGATACTAAACCTGTACTACCTGAATTTTCAATATTATATATATTGGTCATTTCAGTGAAAAAACCATCCTCATTTTCAAAAAAATAGGATTTAGAAAACCCGTAGTATAAATCTAAATCATTGTCTCTATCAAAATCTATCATTATGGCACTTTTAGCTTTCATCTCTAAATAATCGGAGTTTTCTCCTATGTAAGAACTGAACAACCCACTTGAATTTTCCTGAGGAGGCATATCAGAGTCAGGAAACACTTCATTTCGATTACTATTTACAACTAGGAAAAAAACTTCATATGCTAAAAGCACTGCAAATAATAGTGTTATTACAATAACTGATAATCTTAGGTTTTTTAGTGATAAAAAATTCATAGTCTAAATTAAAATTTTATATTAAAATAATAAAGAAACAAATTGTTACCAAAAGGATTAATGATGAATTTTATCAACAATGATAATATCAGATGGCATTTGATTTTTAGATAAATTTTTAGATAAATAATCTTTAAGATTTTCAGCACTCATAGTTGAGTCTGATAATTCTATATAGATTTCAATGACTGTTCCAATTTTATCATCCTGAGAGGTTTCAATATAAAGATCAACTACAGATTTATGTTCAAAAAGTAAATTTTTAATTTTACTCAAACTAATATTTTCACCACCCTTAATAACAATGTCATCACTTCTGCCAGTTAAAAATAAAAAGCGACCTTTAAAATATCCTGTATCTGAAGTATTTATTGTATTATTTTCTCCTTTTAAAATTTTAAATTTAGGTGAAACTGTGGGTCCAGTGATTTTTATTTCTTCATTTAAAATTGAAATTACATTCCCCTTAAAACGCTTACCTACAGAATTTAACATCTCAGGGTATTCATGCAACCAAAAACCAGATGCGCCTGAACATGTCTCTGTCATACCATATGTTTTATATATAGGTAAATTATTTTTTAGAGCATATTGCATTAGTTTGTTTGAACAATTATCACCACCAATTATAATTCCTCTTAATGTTTTTGGAAAAGGTTGGCCTTGTCTATCATTTATTAAGCGCTTTAGCATACTTGGGACTAATGAAATTAATGTTGCTCCATTATCAATCAAATTATTTATTTGTGAAGTACTGAATTTATTTATTATTAATGCTTCAAACCCTAGCATTTGGGATCTAATAATTATTGATAGTCCTCCAATATGATTTAAAGGTAAACATTGAATATATTTATCACTTGTTGAAAATTTTAACTCATTATCCCATTGGTATACACTATTAATAAAATTGTTAAAAGTAAGGCTAATTAATTTCGGAATTCCAGTTGATCCAGATGTTAAATGTAAAGATTGAATATTATTTAAATTTTGAATTTTTGAATCAAAATCTATAGGGGAGCATCCACCATAAGAAGATGAAAGTTCTTGTATATAAAAAAAGGATGTTTTGTTGATATTAGATATCTTTTTTTTCTGTAACCATTCTGTGATTACTAAATTAATTTTATTTTCTGAAATTATTTTTTGAAACTCTTTAATATTTATATCAATTGGAAAAATAATTGGAATTGCATTCATCTGAATACAAGAAAAATAAATTTCAACTATATCTATGGGATTTGTTAAAAAAATTCCAATTATTTGGTTATCTGATAAATTTAATCTCGATAACGATCTAGACTTTGTGCAAACATTATGATAAAATTCACTAAATGTTATCTGTTGATTTTTATAAGAAATGAAAGTGCTATCTTGATAATTAACATTTGAGTTTTCAATATAATGTTTCATTAATTATAACCAAGACCAATCATATTAGAAATATCAACAGATCCATTGATAACAGTTGGTATATATTTTTTTTCATTTTTATAAATTGGCTCAAATCCAAGTCCACATGCATTGTCAATTAAATTTGCACATGCAAGATGCATAGTTGATAATCTACCAATAACTCCTTCCAAAGATGAAGTAATAATAGGAGTTTTATTTGCCTGCCTAACTAAAGTTATTGCTTTATTAACATTTGAAAAACTTCCAAATGTTTGCGGTTTAATTATAAAAACATCACCACAATTAATTTTTAATGCCATTTCAATTGAATTTATATTTTTAATACTTTCATCAAGTCCTATTTGAATATCTGTATGAAAACTAAGCTCTAGCAAATCTTCTAAATTATCTTGTTTGATAGGTTGTTCTATATATTCTATATTAAATTTAGCAACTTCTTTAAAAAATCTTATAGCCTTTGGTAAATCATAAGATTCATTTAAATCTAAAATAAATTTCATTGCTTCACCATATTTTTTAGTTAAAGATTCAAGCAATTCAACTTCATCATATAAATTTCTAAATCCACATTTTACTTTCATAACATTATATTTTTTATCATCACTCAACATATAAATGCCATTCACTGAAATTTTTGAAAAAGCATTACTGTTTAAATATAAATTCATAGGCAAACTATTTTCTTTTGCCAAAATATCATAAATAGCTGTCTCTATTGCAAAACATGCAGATGGCACTTCGAAGCAATGAACTTTTGACATTATAAGAATTTCTTTTAAATCAATTTCTTTAGTGCCTTCTAACGCCAATTTAAAGCCCTCTAAGGAATATCCTACTTGTTCATATGTCTCATTATTAAAATTTGGCAATGGTGAAGCTTCTCCATAACCTGTAATATTATCTGAATTTGTTATCTCAATAATCCAACTATCTCTATTAGCATGATTATAATTAGCTGTTTTTAAACTTGATTCTACAAGATGAGTCATTGAATAAATTTTAATTTTTTTAATTTTCACAATATTATTCCAATTAATAATAATATAAAAAACAACCTTAAAAAATTAGACGTACCAAATAAAACTTCATTTAATTTTTCTTTTACCTTATTATGCATATCTAAAATTAGTTTTATTGCCACAGGTAAACTTAAAAATACTAATAATAGGTCATAATCCATTATAAAGGTTGAACTATATAATAATAAAATTACACATAAAAAAGGTAGAAGCATCATTAAGTCATAAAGTATTATTATTGGATATTTTCCAAATCTAACAGCTAATGTTTTTTTACCTACTTTTATGTCTGTTTCTATATCTCTAACATTATTTACACACAAAATCGCTACAGCAATAAATCCAATTGATGAGCCAATAATAATACTTTCAATATCTAAAATTATTCCAGTTTGCAAATAAAATGTGCCGGGAACTGCAATTAATCCAAAAAAAATAAATACAAAAATATCACCCAATCCATTGTAGCCTAAAGGGTAAGGGCCAGCTGTATAACAATAAGCTGATATTAATGCTAAACTGCCAATTATTAATATTGGTATGCCACCTATAAATACTAAATAAAAACCTATTAATAGCGCGCAAATAAAACAAAAGTAGGCGCCTAATTTCATTTGCTTTTTAGTAATCAGTCCTGATTGAACTGCTCTTTGAGGTCCTAATCTATTCTCATCATCGGCACCACTTATAAAATCATATAGATCATTAATAAAGTTAGTACCTAATTGAATAAAAATTGATGCTAATAAAGTTAAAAATCCTATATGAAAACTAGAAAATTGATTTTTTTTAAATGATAATGCTAACCCTAATAATACTGGAGCAATGGATACGATTAACGTATTAAGTCTTGCAGCTATAAGCCAAGATTTTATTTTCATAAAAAATTATGGTAACCTTGGATATTTTTTGAAATTTGGCTTTCTTTTTTCTTTAAAAGCATCTCTACCTTCTTGTGCCTCTTCACTCATATAAAACAACATAGTGGCATCTCCAGCTAACTGCTGTAAACCTGCCTGTCCATCACAATCAGCATTTAATGCTGCTTTTAAAATTCTAATTGCCATTGGTGATCTTTCAAGAATCTCATTACATAAATCTACAGTTTTATCTTCAAGCAAATCTAATGCAACAACATCATTTACTAAACCCCAATTTAGCGCTTGTTTTGCATCATAAAACCTGCAAGTAAACCACATTTCTCTAGCTCTTTTTTGACCTATGATTCTAGCCATATATGATGCCCCCCAACCTCCATCAAAAGAACCAACCTTTGGGCCAGTTTGGCCAAACTGTGCGTTTTCTGCTGCTATAGTTAAATCACACATCATATGCAAAACATGACCTCCTCCAACTGCATAGCCTGCTACCATAGCAATAACCGGCTTTGGTATAACTCTAATTTGTCTTTGTACATCTAAAATATTTAATCTTGGAACACCATCATTTCCAATATAGCCCTTGTCTCCACGAATTTTTTGATCACCGCCAGAACAAAAAGCTTCAGAACCCTCACCAGTTAAAATGATTACTCCAATACTTTGATCTTCTCTTGCTAAAGTAAATGCTTTTTTCAATTCAAATACTGTTTGTGGTCTAAATGCATTTCTTACCTCTGGTCTATTAATAGTTATTTTAGCGATACCAGCTGTATTGTTTATTCCAGATTCATATTTAATATCAGTAAACTCTTTTATTGTTTTCCATTTTGTTGACATATTATTATGATAAATTCCTTTGATTTGTTATTTTCTAGTTATAAATCTTACTCAAAATATAACAATAATGAATTATAAAAATTAATGATAAAATCAACTTTAAGATATGTTTTGTTAATAATATGCATGTTTTTTTTAACAAACTGTGATACAGAAGATATTTTGGAAAACTTAACTGGAATCGAAATGATTTGGCTTTGTCCAAACTCTAATATTGTTTTTGATAGTACTGATATGTGCAACAATGTATGCTCAAATCAATGTATAGGGTATGAAAAAGATGAAATACCCTTGTCATGGACATATTACTGTGAAGAAACAGAAGAATATTATGAGACTATTCAAGATTGTCAAACAGATTGTCCTAGTGAATGTAAAGTAGAAACAATTTCTTAGTAATGTCAAAATTTAACATAAAACATCAATCAAAAAATAGTTCTGCAAGAATTGGAATCATTAAAACACAGCATGGAGATATAGAAACACCTTTTTTCATGCCTATAGCTACATATGGTGCAGTCAAAACACAATCTTCAAATGAAATAAAGGATTTACCAAGTAAAATTTTACTAAGTAATACATATCATTTATATATAAGACCTGGGACAAAAATCTTACATAAAGCAGGTGGCTTACATAAGTTTATGAATTGGAATGGTATAATTTTAACTGATTCAGGAGGATATCAAGTATATAGCTTGCAAGGAATGAGAAAAATTTCAAATGATGGAGTAACTTTTCAATCACATTTAGATGGATCAAAACACCATTTTACACCTGAAAAAGTTGTTGATATACAGAGAATTATAGGATCAGATATTATGATGATGTTGGATGTATGTCCCCCAGGTGATGCTAACAAAGCAAAGTGGATTGAAGCATTGGATTTAACAACTAAATGGGCAAAAAGGGCAAAGAAACATTTTGATGAAACAGAGCCTCTATATAATCATAGTCAAATTATATCACCTATAGTTCAAGGAGGTACTGATCTAGAGTTAAGAAGACAATCTGCATTAGAGCTCATGGAAATAGATTGTGAAATGTATGCTATCGGTGGTCTTGCTGTAGGAGAACCAAAACATGAAATGTTAAAAATAGTTAATTTCTTAGACACCATTCTTCCTAAAGATAAGCCAAGATACCTAATGGGCGTAGGAACACCTGCTGATTTAATTGAAAATATACTAAATGGTATTGATATGTTTGATTGTGTAATTCCTACAAGGAATGCAAGAAATAGCCAACTTTTCAATTTTGATGGGAAATTAAATATAAGAAATTCTAAATATAAAGATGATTTTAGTCCAATTGATAGTAGTGGATTTAGCATTTCATCAAAAAAATATTCAAAAGCATATTTACATCATTTGTTTAAAACAAATGAAGTGTTAGGATTAAGAATTGCAACAGAACATAATTTAAAATTTTATATTCATATTATGAATGAAGTAAAAATACAAATTAAAAATGACAACTTTGAAAAATGGGCAAAAGAATTTTTAGAAAGATATAATAATGAGTAATATAAAAGTAAGAGTTATAGATTGTCATATAGCGCGTTATAATAACAATAAATCAGATTGGGAATTTTTATTATTAAAACGAAATATGAATACATTATATCCAGGAACATGGCAAGGAGTTACTGGTAAAATAGAATTGTCTGAAATACCTTATAAAACTGCATTAAGGGAACTAATGGAAGAAACTGGATTAGTTGCCTATAGATTATTTACGGTTGATAAAGTAAATACATTTTATGATGCCAATAGAGATACGATGAATCTTATACCTGTCTTTGGTGCTATAGTAAAATCTAATGATGTTAAATTATCAAATGAACATACTGAATTTAAATGGTGTAATGTTAATGAAACAAAAAGATTTATTACATGGGACCAGCAAAAAAAAGGCGTTCAAATTTTTTATGATATGCTTACTAATGATGATAATAGACTCAAATTAATGGAGATTCAGATAAATGAATAAATGGCTTTGGGGAGGATTAGGTTGGGCAATTGGAGGGCCTATTGGTGCAATAATGGGTTATGCATTAGGTTCAATGAGTTCACAAAATCAAAACTATACAAAAACTAGAGGTGGCGATTTTGGAGCTGCAATGCTTGTTTTATTTGCAGCGGTAATGAAGGCAGATAATCAGCTAAAAAAAACTGAATTAGCATTTGTAAAGAAATTTTTTGTTGAAAATTTTGGTGCAAATTATACTAAACAGAGAATGGAACTCTTTAAAAAAATATTGAACCAAGATATTGATATTAAATCAGTATGCGGTCAAATCAATTCTCATATGGATTTACATAGTAAAATACAATTAGTTCATATACTGTTTGGATTATCAAAAGCAGATAATAATATTCATAATGAAGAAATAAAAATTATATCAGATATTGCAATATTGATAGGTTTAGGGCAATCTGACTTTAATTCAGTAAAAGCTATGTTTGTTGAAGACACTGAATCATCATATAAAATGTTAGGGCTAAATCCGAAAGCAACAGATTCTAAAATTAAATTAGCATATCGAAATATGGCTACAAAATTTCATCCAGACAAGGTTTCACATTTAGGAGAGGAGTTTACAAAGATTGCTGAAGAAAAATTTAAATCTATTAATGACGCCTATCAAAAAATAAAAAAAGAACGTAATTTATAGTAATGAAAAAAACAAATTCTAATATTGAATTAAAAACATTTTATGGTAATTCTAACACATCAAAGCCAGGAGAGTATCCATACAAACATGGTATCTATCCAAATATGTACACAGATAGACTTTGGACCATGCGACAATATTCTGGTTTTAGTTCAACAAAAGAAAGCAATAGAAGATATCATTACCTATTAGAGCAAGGAGTTAAAGGTCTATCTGTAGCATTTGACTTGCCAACCCAAACTGGTTACGATTCTGATGATTCTTTATCAGAGGGCGAGGTTGGAAAAGTAGGGGTGCCAATTAGTTGTATTGAAGATATGGACTCTTTATTAGATGGTATTCCTCTTGATAAAATATCAATATCAATGACCATAAATTCAACAGCTGCTATTTTATTAGCATTTGTTATTGCAATCGCAGATAAAAGAGGAATTAAGCGTTCTGAGCTTAGAGGAACTATCCAAAATGACATTTTAAAGGAGTATATAGCAAGGGGTACATTTATATATCCACCACATCCAAGCATGAAAATAGTAACAGATATTTTTGAATATTGCAGTAAAGAGCTACCTAACTGGAATACTATATCTGTATCAGGATATCATATTAGAGAAGCTGGTTCAACGGCAATACAAGAATTAGCTTTTACATTTTCAAATGCAATTGCATATGTAGAAGCAGCAATAAAGCAAGGATTAGATGTTGATAAATTTGCGTCAAGAATTAGTTTTTTCTTTAATAGTCATAACCATTTTTTTGAAGAAATCTCAAAATTTAGAGCAGCTAGAAAAATTTGGTCAAAAATTATGAAAGAAAGATTTAATGCAAAAAACGACAAATCAATGATTTGTAGATTTCATACACAAACTGCTGGATCAACATTAGCAGCTCAAGAAATTGATAATAATGTTGTAAGAACAACCCTCCAAGCTACAGCAGCTGTTTTGGGTGGAACACAATCATTACACACCAATAGTAGAGATGAAGCTTTGGCACTTCCAAATGAAGATTCAGCACTGCTTGCATTACGCACACAACAAATTATTGCTTTTGAATCAGGTGTTGCTGATGTTGTTGATCCTTTAGCTGGATCTTACTTGATTGAAGAATTAACTGATACACTTGAAAAAGAATCATTTAAGCTAATAAAAGAAATTGATAACTTAGGTGGTGCTGTTGATGCAATTGAACAAAATTTCCAGCAAAATAAAATTGCTGATAGTGCCTATGATTTTCAAAAAGATATTGATGCTAAAGAAAAAATTCAAGTTGGTGTTAACAAATTTATAACTGAAAAAATTCCATATAACGATATACAGAAAATAGATCAAAAAGCTGTTGATCAACAGATAAAAAATCTAACAAAATTTAAAAAAAATAGAGATAATAACTCTGTTTTAAATTCATTGAAAAATTTGAAACAAGTAGCAGAAAATGGAGATAATATTTTTCCATTAATTATTGAATCTGTTAAAGCAAATGCAACTTTAGGAGAAATTTCTAATACTCTTAGAGATATTTTTGGTGAACACAAAGGTTGAAATGTTTGATTATAAGATTTATGAAGAAAACCTAAAATCGAAAATTTTAGGAAGAAGTTTCAAATATTTAAATAATACTGAATCTACAAATGATGAAGCAAAAAATTGCCCAGATCCAACTCATGGGCATATTATTTTAACTTATAATCAAACAAAAGGAAGAGGACGAAGAAATAATAAATGGTTTTCAAATCCTAATAAAAGCTTAACATTTACTATTATGTTAGATAAAATGCAGATTAAAAATCAAAATATTTTATCTTTATTAACTAGTATGGTGATTGTCAATACACTTAAAAAAAAATTAAAAATTAATTGTAAAATAAAGTGGCCAAATGATATAATATTAAATGATAAAAAAATTGGTGGTATATTAATAGAATCAAATACTAATTTTCATATTATTGGTATTGGCCTGAATGTTAACCAAGATAAAAATGATTTCTCTAATGAAATATCAAAAATAGGTACTTCATTATATTCTGAAACTAAAGAAAAAATTAATTTGGAAAAATTGTTAGCACAAATAATAAGTGAATTTGAAATTGTTATTAAAGAAAAGAAAAAAACTATTCTTGAAAAGTGGCTAGATAATTGCCAACATATAAATCATAAGATTAAGTTTAACTCAAATGGCAATCTAATCACTGGTATATTTGAAGGTATAAATGAAGATGGAGAGGCAATTATAAATATTAATAATAAAATTTTAACTTTTTCTAGTGGAATTGTTCAAATATGATTTTAGCTATTGATATAGGTAATACAAATACTGTTTTAGGATTATATGATGATAATAAATATATAATCAATTTAAGATTAAATAATGAATTAGAATTTGAAGATCAATTAAAAAAATTAGCTAAATTTAATATTAAAAAAATTGCCATATCATCTGTAGTGCCAAGACAAACAAAATCATTTTCAAATATCATTACAAAACATCTATCAGTTAATCCATTTTTAATATCTTACAAAAATTGTAATAAAATAATGTTAAGTGTGGATTGCCCAAGCGAAGTTGGTAATGATAGAATATGTAATTCAAGAGCAGCAATTGAGATAACAACTAATAATTGTTTAGTTTTAGATTTTGGGACAGCAACAACATATGATATTATTAATGATAAACAAGAATTTATTGGTGGTGTAATAGCACCAGGAATTAAAGTTTCAGCAGATCATTTAATAAACAAAGCTTCACTTCTTAAAAAAACTACGTTTGATTTTCCAGATAAAATAATTGGTAAAAATACTTTAACTAATATTCAATCTGGAGTTATGTATGGTTCATTATATTCCATAGAAGGTATGATTTATAATATTGAAAAAGAGCTAAATGTTAAATTAGATATAATTTTAACAGGAGGATTTAGTAAATTAATTTCATCCAAACTTTCATTTAAGCATAAATTAAAAACCAATCTCACACTTGATGGAATGAGATTGATTTATGAGGATAATAATGAATAATAAAAATGAAATATTAAATATTTTTACAGATGGGGCATGTAAAGGAAATCCAGGTATAGGTGGCTGGGGAGCAATTTTAGAGTATAAAAATACCAAAAAAGAAATAAAAGGTTATTCTGAAAATACAACAAATAATATTATGGAACTTACAGCCGTTATAAAGGCGCTTGAATGTTTAAATAGAAATTGTAAAATAACTATTACCACTGACTCTAATTATGTTAAAAATGGAATTACAGAATGGATTCTCTCATGGAAAAAAAATGGATGGAAAACTTCCAAGAAATCAACAGTAAAAAATAAAGAATTATGGATAGAACTTGACCTGTTAGTTGCAAAACATGAAATTAATTGGAAATGGATTAAAGGACATTCTGGGCACCCACAAAATGAACGTGCAGATGAACTTGCAAATGAAGCTATTCTACAGGGTAAGTGAAAAAGAATTTAATAATATGCCTGGACACTCAGTACCTCCAAAAGATCTACTTGAATAAGTTCCAGTGTCTGGTATAAACTGCGATTGATCTGTTACAGCTTCTAAATTTTTACCAAAAATATTATAAATAGTATCGTCAAATCTCATATTTTCTATTGGTGCAACAATTTCTCCATTTTCAACCCAAAAACAAGCATAACGAGTCATTCCTGTAATTCTGCCCCCAACATTATCACTCCAATTTAAATAGTGGAGGTTATTTAAAAATACGCCTTGATCAATTTTTTTAGGAATTTCATTTTCATACAAATTACCTGTACTCATAACAGGTGAACGTAAACCTTCATAGCCACTAGCAAAATTTGAATCAATTTTATACTCTTGGGCGGTTCGTGAATTAATGAGTGTATTTTTTAAAATCCCATCATTTATTAATGGTAAATTTTTAACTGCAAGCTCACCTTCATCATTGAACATAGGAGTTAGGCCGGTTGAAAAATCTTCGTTTAATGTAAAGCATGGAGATAATTTAACATTATCATTTCTCATTTTTAAAAATGCACTTTGACCTCTTCTGATTGCACCTTCACTTAATCCATTCCAAGAAAACATGCCAAGTAAATCTGATACGCCAGCAGGTGCTATATAAGTTCTATAATCACCTGGATTTAATTTAATTGAATCTTTATTAAGTAACTCAAGTTGATTAATGGAATTTTTCATAAAAGAATTATATTTATCTAAATTAAAATCTGTACCGGCAAATGTATCCTTTACCATTCTTTCTGACTCAGTTATAAGTGAATAGTCGAATGAAAAAGAATCAGTTGAAAACCAATGAAATAAACCTTTAGAATTTGCATAACCGACAAAAATATTTCCACATGCCCAAATACCAGCTAAATCTACATTTTTAATTGCTGGAGATATTGAATCAACAACTTTCTCTATTGGAAGAAGCAAACCTTCTTTTGAAGAAGAGCTTGACTGACCTTCTTTTGGAAAAACAATAAATGGATCTTCTGGTAAAAAAGTAATATCATTTCTTAATTTTTCTAAATGATTTAAAGCTGTAGATAAATCAATATTTGAATTTTTTGATAATGAAAAAGACACCGAGCATGTTCTTTGTTTTGAAATTAGGGTAATAGATAAGGTGGCATCAGAAACAAAACCATTTTGCCTAACCTTACTTTGATTAAATCTTGTAAAATGACTATCTTCTCCCCAAAAATTTAACATTAAATCTTCAGCGTTATCAATCTTAGCAATTATATTTTTCGATAATTCTTTAAAAAATTGTTCCATCTATTCTATGCACCTCCAAATACTTCAATATTATTAAATAAACATGTTGGAGAAGCGTGCCCAACTCTAACTGATTGATTTGGTTCTCCCTTACCACAATTTGGAGTACCAAAAACTTCAAAAGTAGAATGATCGCCAACTTTATTTAGATTATTCCAAAATGGTGTTGTTACACCTCTGTAATTAGGGTTTTTTACAGTTTTTGTAAGTTTACCATTCTCTATTAACTTACCATATTCACATCCAAATTGAAATTTATTTCGATAATCATCAATTGACCATGAACGATTTGATTCCATATATACACCTTTTTCAACAGATGAAATGATTTCATCAAAAGTACTATCTCCAGGCTCTAAGTTAAGGTTTGCCATTCTATCAATTGGAGGGCGATTCCAAGAGCATGCTCTAAAATTTGCCACTCCTTTAATCCCTGATCTCTTTTCAGATTCTGTTCCACCTAATCCACGCAATAAAACTCCATCTTTAATGATGTATTCTTTTTCAGCTTTTTTACCACTGTCATCAAACCCATAAGATGCTAATTCATTTTTTACAGTTGGGTCAAAGGTAATGTTCATTATATCAGATCCATATTTTAAATTTCCGAAATCTTGCTCTCTCACAAAGCTCCATCCAGCATAATTTCTTTCATCACCTAGGATTCTATCTACTTCTAAAGGATGACCAATACTTTCATGGATTTGTAATAACATTTGATCAGGTGCTAAAACTAAATTTGTTTTTTCTGTTGGACATTCATCAGCATAAAGTAATTCAACAGCTTGGTTGCCAATTCTAGTACACATATTAACTAACTCTAATTCATCAAAAACTTCATAACCAGACTGAAACATTCTACCTCTACCATTATCTGTTCTTCTTTGTGTAATTCCATTATCTTGTGAAATTGCATCAAATGAGCTTCCAATGATTAAAAAATCTTGTTCAATATCTGCTCCATCAGATGATAAATATTGATAATTTGTTTCAGTTATTCGTGCCATAGCACTTGCACTAACAATTTTATCAGAAACTTTTAATGAATCATATGATTTCCTTAAAATATCATTTAAATCTTTTAAGGCGATATCAGTATCTGTTCTTTGAGATTTGTAGTGACCTTGATTACTAGGTCTTACATCTTTAGTAAAATTAAATAATGGGTTTTTGGATGATGATTCAGCAATGATTATAGCCTTATCTATTGCTTTTTGTATGCTTTCGATAGACATGTCACTTGATGCTGCATAAGCAAATTGTCCACTTTTTAAAACTTCCACCATGATTCCATGAGAGATACCTGTGCTATTTGCCTGAGGATTTCCATCTCTAATCATTCTGTAAGTATTAGATTCAATAACTTTTCTTATGCCAAACCATTCAGCATTTACATTGAGTTGATTATAAATTGATTTTAAATTGATTTTTTCCATACCTTAAATTTAACAATCTTTGGATGCCTTAAAAAAATATTATTTTATTTAATTGTATAGTTATTTTCAGTAAATTACAAACCTATTCAAGAAAATTTGAGTCTTTATTTTGGGGGATTTTATGTTTAAATATTTGAAATATGTAGTTATCAATTTACTGCTATTATCTTTTTTTGTTGATACGGCGTACGCTAAAATCAAAAGAAAAGGTGGTTCTAAAACAAAAAATAGTACTAATGAATTATCAGTTGATGAGCTTGAAAAGCAGGGTTGGATCACAAATAAAAATGTTTTTCCAAGTGGAAGTCCAAATGCTACTAAAGGTGGTATGATAACTATTTTGGGAGGTGAAGAATATCCTTCAACATTTAGAGATATAGGTAAAGATTCTAGAAACCAAATTAATGGATTATTAGGCGGTCTACAATATGAGCCATTATTATCATTTGATTATGAACGCTTGGAGTGGGCTCCTAATTTAGCTACTCATTGGAAAGTATCTTCTGATTCTCTAACCTATTGGTTTAGATTGAATCCAAAAGCAAAATTTGCAGATGGTAAAGATGTTACTTCTGCAGATGTAATTGCAACATTTAAATTGTTGATTGATGATGGTCATCAAGACCCAAATGTAGCTGGGTTTTGGGATGACTTGTTTGATATTCCTGTGGCTGAATCAAAATACACATTTAAAGTGACAGCAAAAAAGAAAGATTGGAGAACTTTTAGAAATTTTGCTTCGCTAACTGTAATGCCTTCAACCTATCTTGATAAAGTTGATGGTGCTGGATATATAGAAAAATATGACTTTAATTTTATGCCTGGCTCAGGGCCTTATGAATACGATAGAGTTAATTCAAAAAAAGGTAATGAAGGATATATTATTATGAAGCGCCGAGATGATTGGTGGGCTAAAAACAATCCTGATAATGTTGGAATTTATAATTTTGATGAAATTAAATTTATTTTTATTGAAGATGAGAATCAGCAGGTAATTAGTTTTTTTAATGGAGATTACGATATCTATCCATGGTCAAGAGCTCAATGGTGGGTAGAAAGATTCAATAGCGAAAAATATAATGAAATTAAAAATGGATGGGTCCAAAAAATTAAAATTTTTAATTTTCTACCAAAAGGACCATCAGGTATTGTTTTCAATACAAAGAAAAAACCATTTGATGATATTAGAATAAGAAAAGCATTTACCCATCTTTTCGATGTAGATAAATTAAATAAAAGACTATTTTTTGATGAATATGTAAGATTAAATACCTACTTTTATGGAACTCCTTATGCAAATCCTAATAACCCTATGTTAGATTTTAGTCCTCAAAAAGCTTTAACACTTCTTAATGAGGCTGGCTGGGTAAGAAAAGATGGTCAGCAATGGTTAACAAATAATGAGGACCAAATTTTTGAATTTGAATTTTTAATTGCTCCAGGTGGTGATAGAATTTATACAACCTTTCAAGAAGATTTAAAAAATGTTGGAATAAAAATGAATTTTAAACAAGTAGATGGCTCAGCAAAATTTTCAAAAACAATGAAAAAAGAATATGAAGTCACAGGTCAAGGCTGGACTGGTGGATTTTTTCCATCACCTGAGGGTTTGATGCATTCTAAGTATGCTGACGAAGTTGAAGTTACAAATATCACTTCAATGGCATATCCAGAACTAGATAAATTAATAGAAGCTTACAATGCTGAATGGGATGCAAAAAAAAGGGTGCCACTAGCTCATCAAATTGATAGTATTGCAGTAAATTCATACCATTATGCACTTGGGTGGACATCTCCATATGGTGCAAGAATGTTATATTGGTATAAATTTGGTATGCCTGAATCTGGCATTACATATGTCGGAGATTGGAGAACACCTATTTCTCATTGGTGGGTAGATAAATCTAAAGATAATAATCTTAAGATAGCTAGAGATAATAATTCGAGCCTTAAAATTGAACCTACTATCATTGATCACTGGAATCGAATTAAATAAATTATGTTTGAATATATTATCAGAAGATTAATCCTTATGATTCCAGTTTTTTTTGGTAGTACTCTGCTTGTATTCTATATTTTACAATCAGTTCCAGATGGTCCATTTGAGCAAGCTGTAAAGCAGATAAAAATGGCTCAAATGGCTAGCGGTGAAGGTGGAGCGGCAACTGGTGGTAGTGAAAATAATTCAATGGAAATATCTGAAGATGTGTTAGAAAAGTTAAGAAGACAATATGGATTGGATCGACCCATTTGGAAAAGATATTTAATTTGGCTTGGGCTTGCTGAAAAGGAAATTGAATATAAAGAAGTTGAATGGGGAGTTCCTTTTAGGTATACAATTGAGAATCTAGGTCAAGGACAATATGCCCCTGTTTCACTACAAAAATGGATTATAGTCAATTTAGAGGATAATGACCAGTATAAAATTTATGAAGGTAAAGAAGGTACAGATTTTAAATGGAATGATAATTATGAAATTTTACCTAACGAAGATGAATTTTGGGATTTAGTTGATAGTGAAAGTAGTAATTATAATGAACACTATTTATTAGAATCAAATTGGGATGTTGCCAAAATTATGGAAAATGATATGGTTGGCATATCACTTAAAAAAAGGCAAGGAATATTTACGGGGTATTTAGGCCATTCAGAAAAACATAATGAAAGTGTTGGAACCTTAATATGGAATAGGTTGCACATATCTGCATTTTTTGGTTTAACTAGTTTTTTCTTAGTATATATAGTATGCATACCACTAGGAATTATGAAGGCACTTCAGCATGGTTCAAGATTTGATACTCTTTCAAGCTTTATTGTATTCTTAGGTTATTCAATACCTGCATATGCCCTTGCAGCCATGTTACTTTCAATGTTTGCTACTTCAAATATTTTTGATACCCCTATTTTACCTAGTAGAGGGTGGCGACCTGAAGATTGGGAAAATTTGAGTTTGTTTGGAAAATGGATTGGTCAAATTAAACATGCCTTTTTACCAATTATAGCTTATATGGTTGGATCTTTTGCTACATTAACAATACTAATGAAGAATTCACTAATGGAAAACCTAAGCCAAGATTATGTGAGAACAGCTTTTGCTAAGGGTTTAACAGAAAAAAAAGTAATCTTTTTTCATGCTGTTAGAAATTCTCTTATTCCATTGGCAACAGGTATTGGTAATACAATAGGTTTATTTTTGGCTGGTTCTTACCTAATAGAAAAAATATTTGGTATAGATGGAATTGGCCTGTTAACATTCAAAGCTATTGGAACAAGAGATTATGGTATAATAATGGGATTTCTTGTTATTGGTGTTTTAATTAGACTGTTTGGTAATTTAATTTCTGATTTATGTTATGCGCTCATAGATCCAAGAATAAGATTTAAATAATGAATAACAACCTATCAGAATCAATTCTTCAAAAAAGAATTAACAGATTTAAGTCAATCAAAAGAGGATACTACTCATTAATTTCTATAATATCTCTTTATATTTTATCATTATTGACTCCTTTGTGGGTTAATGATAAACCTTTAATTGTTGGTTATGCAAATAATCAGTATGATAAAGGTGAAAAATTTGAAGATTTAAATTATAATAACCTTTGGGATATAGGTGAACCATTCAATGATGAATACAAATATTTTTTTCCAGCAATATGGGATTTATTAGATTTCATTCCTGGTTTGTCTTACCCAATTTATGAATCAAAATATTTTAATCAGATTACAAATAAATTTGAAGTTGATTTTAGAGTCTTGGATAAAATTTGCGAAAAGAATAATAGCGGAAATTTTGTTATCATGCCACTTTATCCATATCATCCACATGAAGATTTAAAAGATGAGCTTGATGAAGTTTATGAAGATTTAAACAATGATGGAGAATATAATCTTGGAGAGCCTTTTACTGATCAAAATAATGATGGTGCTTGGACACAAAATAATCCACCTACCAAACCAGATGGTTTTGGTGGCCGCCATTTACTTGGAACTGATAATACAGGAAGGGATGTTTTTGCAAGAGTCATAGATGGATTTAAAGTATCAATTACCTTTGCAGTAATATGTACTATTTTATCTTACTCTATTGGTATTATTATTGGAGGTACACTTGGATATTTTGGTGGTAGAGTAGATTTATTTGGAGTAAGAATTATGGAAACATTTAGTGCCCTTCCATTCCTATTTATTGTAATGATTTTATCTGGATTTATGCAGCCTAACTTATTTATTTTAGCATCAATTTTGGTTTTTTTATCTGGTTGGATAGGAATATCATATTTTATTAGAGGTGAATTTTATAGAGAAAAAGCTAAAGATTATGTATCTGCAGCTGTATCAATGGGAGCTTCAAATAAACAAGTTATGTTTAAACATATTCTGCCTAATGCTTTAACACCTATTATTACATTTGCACCTTTTGCAATTATAGGTTATATATCAACTTTAAATATGCTAGATCTTTTAGGGTATGGATTACAGCCTCCTGCAGCTAGTTGGGGTGAAATTTTGAAGCAAGCTTTAGAAAATTTAGATAATTGGCATATGTTGGTATTTCCAATTATCGCCATGACTATTACACTTTTTATGATTACATTTATTGGTGAAGCTATTAGAGAGGCGTTTGATCCTAAGGTTTATTCGAGATTAAGGTGATGAATAAAAAATTAATTGAAGTTAAAAATTTAAAAACTTATTTCTATACTGAAGCAGGAACAGTAAAGGCAGTAAATAATGTATCCTTTGATATTTATGAAGGTGAAGTATTAGGCATTGTAGGCGAATCTGGCTCTGGAAAATCTGTAACATCATTATCTATAAATAGATTAATACCTAACCCTCCAGGAAAAATTGTAAGTGGTGAAATACTATATCAAAATAAAAATTTACTTGAATTATCATACGATGAAATGAGAGAAGTGCGTGGTAAAGATATTGCAATGATTTTTCAAGAGCCTATGACTTCACTAAATCCAGTTCTCAAAATTGGTGTACAAATGAATGAAGTCCTTATTAAACATGAAAATTTATCTGAAGAAGAAGCAACAAAACGTAGTATTGAAATATTAACTGCTGTTGGAATTCCTGAGCCAAAACAAAGAATTAATGAATATCCTCATCAATTTTCCGGAGGAATGAGACAAAGGGTAATGATAGCAATGGCTCTACAATGTAATCCAAGCTTATTAATTGCTGATGAGCCAACAACAGCTCTAGATGTTACAATTCAAGCTCAAATTCTTGATTTAATGATGGACTTAAAAGATAAAAGAAAAGAGGCAGCTATTTTGCTTATCACACATGATTTAGCAGTAGTAGCAGAAACCTGTGATAGAGTAATTGTAATGTATGGTGGTGAAATTCAAGAAATTGCACCAGTAGATGAATTGTTTGAAAATCCTCTTCATCCCTATACAAAAGCCTTAATGAAATCTATTCCACATTTAGATACAAAAGCAGAAAGATTATATGCCTTAAGGGGAATGGTTCCTTCATTTATTGATATGGGGGATGAATGTAAATTTTGCAATAGATTTGATCCTCAAGAATGTGCATGTAAAGGTACAAAATTAAGTTATGAACTTTACGAAGCAAAGCCTAACCACTTTGTTAGATGTAATAAGGATTTACTGAATGAATAAACCAATTTTAAAAATAAAAAATTTAAATGTTGAATATCCATTATTCGGAGGTATTTTACAAAGAGAAGTTAGCTGTGTACACGCT
>MDTB01092962.1_pt1 | contig 35753 bp, 35 predicted proteins | sample 811161 | NCBI WGS metagenome assembly MDTB01 (sample SAMN05326650, study PRJNA326480) | marine metagenome | isolation source: seawater | place: Mediterranean Sea | collected 2009 | reverse complement strand
TGAAATTTCTTTGAGAGACAATAGTCTGGTCTATCAACAATCTGCCATTCAGGCTTCGATGGATGCCAAGCAACAACTTGTCTTATACCTCTAAAATTTGGGTATTTAATGTGACCATCAAGAACACAAGCGATATCAGATGCACTAATATCAGCATAACCTACTATTCCGTTTGGATAGCTATTTTGGTCTGCAATGCTTTGCAACCATTTAGTTTCTCCTATATGATCGGGAGGATTATAATGGGCCTGCTCATGAACTGACTTTACAATATTATTCCCACCAAAGTCTTTGATAAGGTCATTTACTAAATAATCGTGTCGTAATAATTCATAACTTGAACCAAAGATTTTAGGAGAAGGTGCTGCTGTGAGCCAAGGATAGTTTTTTACAATCCAAATATGATGGTGAGTATCAATAATGGGACCATCATACATTTTTCATTTATTTCCTTGTTTCATTTTTAAGAACAGTCGCCATGACTAAATTATGCAGAGTGATTATCTTCTACGAAAGTTCTTTCTTGCTTGTGATCTAGTAGCTGGAGCCTTCTCATCTTTATGTCTAAATATTATTCTGCCTTTATCAAGGTCATAAGGCGTCATTTCAACAGTAACTTTGTCACCAATTAAAGTCCTTATTCTATGTTTTTTCATTTTTCCCGCCGTGTAAGCGACAATCTCGTGTTCATTATCTAACATAACTCTGAAACGCGCATCTGGAAGGACATCTGTCACTACACCTTCTAACTCAAGTAATTCCTCTTTAGCCATAAAATCTCACTCTTATATTTTTATATATTCTAAGTTATACATCTATAACATAGGTAATGGATGATTAGAATATTATTTTCTTCCATTACACGGAAATGTTATCATACCATGATGCTATGGTATTCAAGTTTTGTATTGTTAAATCATCCAAACTTCTGATATTTATAATCTCTTCAAGTTCGTTAATTGTTTTTAAACCAGTTATAACCGATGAGATTTTTTTATTTTTAAGACAAAATAACAATGCTAATTGCGATAAACTTAAATCCTCTCTTCGCAGTATAGCTTTTAACTCTTTTGCTTGCCTGTGATCAATACTCACTTTATCTTGTTGATTTAATTTACGATTTAAATTATCTACAATCGCACCATTAGCAAGAGAACGAATCCCCAGCACAGCAATATTATTTGCATGAGCAAGGTCAAGAATGCTTCCACTTCCATTCCCACTACCCTGATTACAGTCAGAATTCGAAATAATATGTTTACCATTCGCTGTTTGATTTAAGACATTATATAGTATTTGGATTGAAGAAAACTTTCCAGATTCTAATAACATTTTAAGAGTTTTGTAATCGCCATCCCATCCGGTGAGTCCAATAAATCGGATTTTTCCTGACTGAATTAGATGATCCACATTATGCACAAAATCAATGCAATCATGAAAATCTAATCTAGGAGCAAATTCTGGGGGATTATTTCTAAATTGATATTTCCCTCTTGTGTCGCCAACCTGATGATGAATCTGCAATATATCAATATAATCCGTTTTTAATCTTACTAAGCTTTTCTCGACTGAAGTTGATATTACAGTTTTCATTTTTTCTAAGTTGCTGATGTCAGAAATTCTGACTTTTGAAGCTACTATTATTTTATCCCTTTTTTCATTTATTGCCCTACCTAAATTAATTTCTGAACGGCCATATACAGGAGATGTATCAAAAAAATTAATTCCAAAATCAATTGCTTTCTTTACACAAGTGATACAAGCTTGATCTTCATCTTCTCCAGAAGTGTAACCAATTGCAGCTCCACCGAACCCAATTTCTGAGACTTTTAAACCAGTCTTTCCAAAATTATTATATTTCAATATCATTCTCCAAATCTTGCATGTATGGACTAGATAATTCTGTGTGCTGAACTCCAAAAACATTTATTGTCATAGAAATAATTGTGTAGTAACCAAGCAAACCAACCAAATCTACCAGCCTGTCTGATCCAAGAACATTGGCACTATCCTGGTAAATTTTATCACTAACTTTTTTATCTTTATGTAATAGCATCGTAAAATCATATATTACCTTTTGTTCTCTAGTGAGATTAGATGGTTTGGCACCAACTTCAATTTCATCTATAATCGATTTGCTAACCCCAGCTTCTATTGCTATTTTACTATGTACTTTCCATTCATAACCAGCCCCCCATATTCTTGCTATTAAACAAATAGCAAATTCTGATAAAATTGGTTCCAAGGATGAATTATATCGGCAATATGCTCCAAGTGACTGAGCTTTGTCAGCTAGTCCGGGTCTATGCATCCAAACAGCAAGTGGTCCTCTGACACTACCTCTCGGCCCAGCTGAAATTTCATCATGTATTTTTTTTTGCTCTCTATTCATATTTTCATATTCCAGATTTTCTAATCTCATCTATTTCTCCCGACAATAATTTTTAACTATGTAATTTTTGTACAAAATTTTTTGCAAATGTTTACAAATTAAAATAATTTTAAAAAAAAAGTTATACACAGATAATACAATTTTTTTTTTTAAATCAAACCATTCAAATGCATTAATCAATTTTTTTTGACTAATATGTAAATTTTCCTTTCACTTTAATTAAAATATTGCTAAAAAGTAACTTTAAATATTTCTATATTTGAAATAGACACAATAACCAATCAATGCAGAACCTGCATATTATAATGGGAGGAAATTCATTATGGCTGATGACATAGTCATTCAAGGAGGCGGTCTTAGAAAGCAATTCACAGAAACTGTGATAGCTGTAGAAGACGCCAATTTTACTATACCCCGTGGTTCATTCATATCTTTAGTAGGGCCAAGTGGATGTGGTAAATCAACACTATTAAGACTAATATCGGGTCTGATTGAAAAAACAGATGGAGATTTACTGGTAAGAAACTCTGAGGTTGTTGGACCTCGAAGTGACATCGGCATGATGTTCCAAAAAGCAGTGCTACTAGATTGGCGTACTGCAGTTGAAAATGTTCTTTTACCAGATGAAATTAGGGGAACTGTATCTCCAGAGGCAAAAAAGAAAGCATGGGATCATCTTCAATTGGTTGGTCTTCAAGACTTTGAGTTTTCATTTCCAAGGCAGCTCTCAGGGGGTATGCAACAACGTGTTGCTTTAGCAAGACTGCTACAAACTGGAGCAGATATAATGCTTCTAGATGAACCATTTGGAGCACTAGATGAATTTACTCGTGAGAGATTAAATGTTGAGTTACTTAGGATTGTTGATGACCCAAATATAACAACTGTATTTGTTACTCACAATATTACAGAAGCAATATTCCTTGGTGATCAGGTATTTGTAATGACACCTAGACCAGGTAGAATTGTAGCCCAAATCGAAATTGATCTTCCAAAACCTCGATCTATTGATATGGAAACAACTCCAGAATTCCAAAAATATGTTCAGGAAGTCAGAGATGTTCTTGCCAGTCATTTAGAGGAACAACCGCTATGAGTATGGATCAAGAAGCACAAGTCAGTAATATTGAACTTGCAGCAGATTATAAAGGCAGTACCGGTGGTGCTGTCGTTCGGCATACAATAATATTCTTTGTATTAATGTTCATATGGGAAATGGCAAACAGAACGGGTTTTAGTAATCCACTTCTCTTACCAAGGCCTACGGATGTTGTAGCCTCAATATGGAAAATCTATGTAACACAAGGAAACGTATGGTATCACCTTTGGGTAACGTTTCAAGAGGCTATGGTTGGATGTTTTATAGGTTGTGTGATTGGAATTGGACTAGCTGTCGCAGCTGTTCTAAGTGATACATTCAGACAGTTCTTAAAGCCTTACATCATTATTGTTGAAGCTACTCCAAGGATTGCACTCGGTCCAATATTCGTTACATGGTTTGGATTTGGTATGAGTTCAAAAGTTGCACTAGCTGCTCTAGTTTGTTTCTTTGCACCTTTTGTAAACACGATTACAGGTTTGTTGGGTGTTGAAGAAGAATCGTATGAGCTATTTAGATCACTCGGTGCAACACGGAGACAAGTATTCTGGAGACTTATGATTCCAACTGCACTTCCAACTATGAATGCTGGATTGAAGCTTGCTGTTGGATCCGCCTTCGGTGGAGCTCTGGTTGCAGAATTTATATCCGCACAAGCAGGTATGGGTATTTTAATGGCTAGATATACAATGTCTCTTAATATGCCATCTGCCTTTGCTGGTTTATTATCTATTACCTTATATGGTTTCTTACTATTTAGAACCATGGAAATTATAGATAAAAGAGTTCTATACTGGTTAAGTGATGATCTTATGACAAAGAAAAGTGCTAAGAGAAAAATTAAATTTCACAAGGAGGTAAGCGTATGAGTGATATCGGATCAGACGGCGTACTAGCCGGAGTTAAGGAACTCTCTCCACTTAAAAAACTTGCAATGCATTTAACTGTGTTTATTGTCCTCTTCGGTGGATGGGAACTCGGATCAAGACTAGGTCATGTAAATGAACTTATAATGCCAGCTCCTACATCTATTGCATATAGACTCTACGAAATGTTTTTTGTTACCGGATCAATATATTGGCATTATATAATTACAATGTACGAAGCTATCATGGGCTTCATCATTGGTGTCAGCATTGGTATGGGTTTGGCAATATCTGCTGCAATTAGTCCTGTATTTAGAAGATATTGGGCTCCATATGCAGTGGTATTTAATGTAACACCAGGTATTGCAGTAACACCATTTATTATTGCATGGTTTGGTTTTGGATATAGTTCTAAGATAGCTCTTGCTGCTCTTGTTTGCTTTTTCCCTCCATTTATTAATACATTAACTGGATTGTTGCACATTGATAAGGATGCTACAGAGTTGTTTAGGTCACTAGGTGCAACTAAAAGACAATTCTTCTGGAAATGTCAAATCCCAACCGCGACACCAATAATTATTGCTGGATTAAAACTTGCAATGACAGGTGCCTTGATTGGTACTGTTGTAGCTCAGTTTTTCTCAGCCTCAGAAGGGGTTGGAATTTTGATGCAACGATTTGCTTTCAGGTTAAATATGGATGGTAGTTTTGCCGCTCTTATAGTTATGTCTTTGATGGGCTTAAGTCTCTTTACTCTTATGGAGTATATGGACTATAAAGTAATTTACTGGAGAAGACACTCTAGGATGGAGGAAGTTAGCGCTAAAAGAAAAAGTAAATGGACAATGGCAAGCTAACTTATTTAACATATTTAGAAAAAATAAAAAACCCAGTTTTATTGCTGGGTTTTTTTTTATGATCACATAACTTACAAATCAAGGAAAGCTTTTGCTTTCTTATACATAGCATAATCAACGAGTTTATTTTCAAATGTAATTGCTGCCTGTCCATTTTTAACAGCTTCTTCAAATGCTATTACCATTCTTGAATATAGTTCAATCTCCTTTGGGTTTGGCTCGTATGCTTCTCTTGCAATCTTGATATGACTCGGGTGGATTAGAGTTCTACCATCATACCCAATTCTTTTACTTAATTCGCATTCTGACTTTAATCCATCAAGGTCATTAATTCCACCATATGCTCCATCCAATATATATGGAAGTTTTGCAGCTCTTGCTTCAACTAACGATCTTGATCTTGAATAGTTCAATTCAAATCCTTCAATTGACCAATCGGATCTTAAATCTCTTTGCAGATCACCATCCTGTGCACTACCAAACACTATCGACTCAACTCTCTCAGCAGCACTACAAATATCATAGCATTTGATCACACCCAAAGCAGTCTCAATAAGTAATAATAGTTTTATAGAATTTATTTCTAGACCAACTTTCTTTTCTTGGTCCGTAAGTATTTGATCCACAAACTTGACTTGGCTTACAGACTCGGCCATTGGAAGCGCAATACCGTAAATATTTTTATTTACGACCGCTCTTAAATCATCTTCTAGAAATTCCTTCTCACTATTTACTCTAACTAAAGTTGTTATATTTAAATTAGGAATTATGTTTTGAGAGATATTATTTCGTACTTCACTTTTCATATTTAATGGGACAGCATCTTCAAAATCAATAATTATCCCATCAGGTTCAAAACGCGAAGCTTTCTCGATTAAATCTGGCTTATTGCCGGGTGTGTATAAAGTTATTAGAGGTTTATTATTCATGAATTATTTCCTTTCCTTTTTATATAATACCATCTTTTTTTAATTGAGTAATTTCAGATGTTTTTATGCCGAGCCAATTCCTAAAAATTTCTTCATTATCATGCCCTATATTTTTACCCAAGTGCTTTATTTTACCTGGTGTCTTTGACATTTTTGGGAATACATTTTCTGTATTTAAATTTTTTCCGTTATCCGAAATATTAATTATCATCTCTCTTGCTTGTGCATGAATGTTATTCATAATATCTTCTATATTGAATACTGGTCCCATAGGTACAGCCTCTTTTTGTAATACTGATGTCACTTCTTGAAGTGAATGCTTGCTAATCCATTCAGAAATATATTCATCAAGCTCGTCAACATTAACAACTCTCTCCGAATTATTTAAAAATTTTGGGTGGTCAATCAGATCTGGTCTACCAATAACTTTGAATAATCGTTCTGCTGTAGTCTGAGTTGCACCAGCTAATGCAATCCATCTATTATCTTTTGTTTTATAGGTATTTCTCGGTGCACTCGTAGGAGCCTTATTACCCATTCGCCTTGGTATCTGTCCTGTTAAATCATAAACCATTGCATTGGGACCAAGAACCGAGAATAAACTTTCCCAAATACTCACATCTATTACTTGACCTTTTTTTGTCTTAACGATGTCTCGATTATATATTGCAAACATTGCTGATAACGCAGCATAAAAACCAGCAAAAGTATCTGCTAGCGCAAACTGCGGTAAAGTTGGAGGACCATCATTTTCACCAGTCATTTCAGCAAAACCACTCATCGCTTCCATTAGAGTACCAAAACCAGGTTGATTTGCATATGGGCCTGTTTGTCCATAACCACTAACTCTTACTATAATCAATTTCGGATACTTACTTTGCAATTCATCGATATTTATTCCCCATTCTTCTAGCCTCCCCGGCCGAAAATTTTCAATAAATATATCTGTGTCTTCAAGTAATTGATAGAGTATATCTCTTCCCTCTTCTTTCGATATATCTAATGTAATTAGTTTTTTATTTCTTGCATATGTTTTCCACCAGGGATTGATCCCATCAACTTCAAAGCCAAAATTTCTAAGGTGATCACCTTTCATTGGCATCTCAATGTGTAACACTTCTGCACCAAAATCTGCTAACAGCCTACCGCATAATGGAGCAGCAATGACTGTGGCGCATTCTAAAACTCTCAATCCTTTTAATGCTTCTAATTTTTCAGTTTTATTGTTCATTATCTTTTATTTTTTAAATAAAAAATTTAAGGTATATTATAATATAGTTCGTATTTACTAATAACTTAAAATTAAGGGAATTGAAATGCCAAAAATGTCAGGTGGCCGGTTTATCGCAGAATTTTTAGAGAAGGCAGGAACGAAAGCTGTGTTTTATGTGCCAACAATATTAAGTAGACCATTAGCTGAAATGGATAATATGAAAATAAAACGTGTACTGGCTCATGCTGAAAAATCAGCAGCCTATATGGCTGATGGATATGCAAGAGCATCTGGTAAGCCTGGTATTTGTGCTGGACAGGCAGTTGGTGCAGCAAACTTAGCCGCAGGATTAAGGGATGCTCTTTTAGGTAACAGTCCTGTTATTTCAATCTCTGGTGGAAGAAAATCGATGGAAAAGCATAAGGGTGCCTACCAAGAAAATGACGACTTTCCTGTATTTGAAGCCCTAACAAAAGCAAATTTTCAAGTTGATCAAGTTGAAAGGTTGCCTGATCTTATGCGCCAAGCCTTTCGTGAAGCAACCTCAGGTAATCCTGGTCCAGTAAATCTTCAATTAGCTGGAAATAATGGCCAAATAGAGGATGATTATGCAGATCTAGATGTAATTGTTGAAGATCGTTATACTGAGTCACCTTCTCATAGAATTTTGCCTCCAGAAACAGATATAAAAGCTGCTATTGCTCATATTAAAACTTCAAAAAAACCTCTTATAATCTTGGGAGGAGGAGCAAGAATATCTGGAGCCGGTGATGAGGCTATTCAGTTATCAAAAGAGTTCGGTATTCCTATTGCGACTTCAGTTGCAGCATATAATCTTGTTCCAGAAGACTACGAACTATACGTAGGTGTTCCTGGATCTTACTCAAGATCATGTACAAACAAAATTGTATCAGAGGCAGATCTTGTAATCTATATTGGCTCAAGTACAGGAGGACAGGTTACACATTTTTGGAAAATACCAGATAGTAATATTCGAGTTATTCAAATTGGTATAGATCCATCGGATCTTGGCAGAAACTATCCAAATGATGTAAGTCTATTAGGTGATGCAAAATCCACCCTTCAACTTCTATTGAAAGAAAATATATCGGCTTTAGTAATAGATCCATGGCTAAAGAGAACACAAGACTTAGTTACAGAATGGAAAAATGATATAGAGAAGCAAAGAAATTCAAACAGTATCCCCATAAGACCGGAGAGAATGATGAAGGAAATTTCTGAGTCATTACCTGATGACTCTATTGTTGTTTCTGATACTGGGCATACAGCAATGTGGACTGTACAGAATCTTTGGATCAATAAGAAATGGGAGTTTATAAGATGTGCTGGATCTCTTGGTTGGGGATTTCCTGCTGCTATGGGTGCTAAATGTGCCTTCCCTGAAAAAAATGTCTTCTGCCTAACCGGTGATGGAGGTCTATGGTATCACTTCACTGAACTAGAAACAGCTATAAGATCGGATATACCAACAATTACCATAGTGAATAATAATAATGCACTCAATCAAGAATATGATATTTTTATGAATGCATATGATGGTAAACCATCTGATAGATGGACTGAAATGTGGTATTTCAACAAAGTAAGTTTCGCAGAACTAGCAAATAATATGGGTGCTTTTGGTATTAAAGTTACAAATCCTGATGATATAAAAGATGCAATTAAGCAAGCTATTGATAGTAAAAAACCCTCCATTATAGAAATTGAAGGTGATGTAGATGCTCTTGCACCGACTGCTTGGTCAAAATAAAGAATTTATCGTAAAAGAATTTTAGAAATAAGATATGTATTTTAATCTAAAAAGAGCTAATGAATATATGGATAGATTTGAGGTTGATGTTTTAATTGCATCAACTCCTGAAAATGTTACCTACCTCAGTGATACAGTAAGTTGGGCTCCAAAAGTATACGCTTACTCAGTAGATATGTTTGTTATATATTTTAGAGACCCGAATATAAAAACTTCCTTAATTGTTCCAAGTCAAGAAATGACCTATGTATCAGGTTCAGGGACATGGGTAGAAGATATATATACATATGGTGGAAAGAGCGCTTTAATCCAAACAAATGAAATCTCATCATTATCAAATGAAGAAACTAATTATTTGAATATGCAAAATAATGACAACAAAAGATCGGCAAATAGTATTAAAGCACTTGTACAATCTATAAATGATAAGTCTAGAGGTAATAGATTGAGAGTAGCTCTAGATGAAGATAAAATTACCTATAAATCTAAATTAGAACTTGCTGATCAGTTACCAAATTGTGAAATAGTAGATTCAGCTGATTTATTTAGATTGATTAGAGCAGTTAAAACTGAAGATGAAATAAAGGCAATGAAGTTAGCAGCTAAACTCAATGAAGAAGCCTCGATTGCTGCATGCAGTGAAATTAAAATCGGGATGAAAGAGACAGATATTGCAAAAGTATACGCAAAGCATGTTGGTAACGGTCTTGGAAAGTGGCTATGGTTTCATTTTGGCTCTGGGCGTCGATCTGTTGGAATTTTTCCGCCAACAGAAAAAGTTATCAAAGCTGGTGATATGTGGAAATTCGATGCAGGATTATCCCTTAATAACTATCAAGCTGATACCGGATGGGGTGGAGTAATGGGCGAGCCAACAAAAGAACAAGTCAAAATATGGGATGCTACATTAGCTGGTTTCAATGCTGCTTTATCAGTAATAAAAGAGGGGGTAATGCCCTCAGAAATTCAACATGCAATGCTCAATGGTACAAAAGATAATGGACTACCGGGTCATTGTGGTACTTTTGCTGGACATGCAATAGGGCTTGAAATGAGAGAGTTACCATACGTTCTCGGAAATAAGAATAAGGTTGTAAGTAGATATTTACCAGACACAACTGATATTCCATTAGAGGAAAATACTGTTTTATGTATAGAAAACCCTTGCCAAATATTTGGCCTTGGAGGCACTCAAATAGAGCAGACGATAGTTGTTAAGAAAAATGGGTATGAATTACTTACAAAACAAGATCGAAAATTATGTATTATACATTAGATTATAAATAATTATGAATTTAGATACCTTTCATAATTTTATTTATAAAATCTGACATTTCATCTGCAATTTCATCTTCATAGGGCAGCCAATCTTCCCAAGGTATCAAATCTACATCAACGTCATCTATTGGTAGTTGATGCAGTGAACTGTTACCCAACATATTATGAGCAATAATTCCACTTTTTGAATTATGAGTATTATCATTTCCTGGGATCACCAATGAAGGTGTTTTAATTGAATTTAATTCCATCTCAGTTATACCCATTACAGGTAATTCTGCACCTGCTAGAAATTTCGATAATAAGCTGGATTGTATCTTTATAAATTCTTTTGTATCCATCCCAATAAGCTGTTTTTTCACTGCAGGGTTTGTCTTAATATATTCCATAAATCTTTTCGTTTCACAAACTGCTTCCATTCCTCCAGACTTTGCGGCTTCAATAAATACCTCATAATAATTAACTGGGAGTCTCTTTGCGGCAAATTCACCACCGGTTACTCTCATGATTATCATACCTATTAAATCACTTGGAAACTCTAGTGCATACATTAATGATGTCCTAGCACCAGAAGAAGATCCTGATATGAATATATATTGTTCATCCAATGACTTAAGTAATTTATTTAATTCTCTAGACCAAGTTATTTCTTCGGTTTCTATATCATCAATTAGAAGATCCGACTTACCTGTATTTCGCCTATCATGTAATAAGACTCTTATATTATTCTCTGCAATTTTTTCTGCCAAACTTTTCATCTCAAGATACCCCCTGCGGGCACCAGGCATAAGAGCTAGTATTGGTTTGCCATTACCGATGATTTCGAATTCAATATTTACTCCATCAATATTTTTATTTGGCATAATCCACCTATCTAAAATTAAAATTTAATTATATAGTAAAAAAATAAAAAATTATAGGAATATGAATTTGAAAGCCTATTTTATAGAAATTATTGATGGAGTTACTACTCTTACTCTAAAAAATATATCTAAACCTTCCCCAAAAGATGATGAGGTTTTAATAAAGGTAAAAGCCGCAGGATTAAATCGTGGTGGTTTTATTGTGGGTGGAATAATGCATGGGGATAGAGAAAAACCAGCTGGAACTGAGGCTGCTGGTGAGATTATTTCAACTGGCAAGGATATAAAGAGGTATAAAATTGGGGACAAAATTATGGGACGAGTCCTCGGTACTTCATCAGGGTCTTTTACTGAATATGCCCTGCTCAAAGAATATCAGCTTATGGATATTCCAGATGGATATTCTTGGGAAGAAGCCGCTGCTATTCCAGTAAGTTACCTTGCTGCATACGATGCAGTTGTAACATATGGAAAATTGTCAAAGGGTCAGGTAATGCTGATCACAGCTATATCTTCTGCAATTGGTATTTCAGCTCTAATGATTGGTAATATTTTAAAAGCACGTATCATCGGAACCTCAACCTCTCCAAAAAAAATTAGCCAATTGAAGAATATTGGGATGGACTATGGCATCATTGCACCCACACAACAACTTGAAGAAGAAATCATAAAATACTCTAAGAATGGGATTGATTTAGCAATAAACTGTTTAGGTGGTTCAGTATTTAATGCATCCCTCAACACTCTTAAATACAAAGGAATTATTGTAAATGTTGGTTATATGGATGGTGTTTTTGAAACTTCTCTTGATCTCAGAAAGATCCATGCGAAACGTATAAGTGTTCATGGAATATCTAATGCTTTCATACAGAAAGAGGATATTAAATCTACGATAAATGGTTTTAAGAGAAAAATATTACCATATTTAGGAAAAGATAATTACAAACCAATTATTGACAAAGTTTTTGATTTTGATGATATAGATAACGGTCGAAAATATATGATGAATAATAAACAAGTTGGAAAAATAATAATAAAAGTATAAATATAATTTAATTAAGAAAGGGAGAAAAATGGCAAAGAAAATTGGTATTGTTGGTATGGGCCTGATGGGACAAGCCTTTATCTCAAATATGAAAAAATCTCAATTTATTATCCAAGGATTTGATGTTGATCCCAAAAGAATGGATGATCTTCGTGCACATGGTGGAACAGCCGTCAATACACCTGCTGATGCGGCAAAAGATGTGGACTGTGTTATTATGTCACTTCCGAATAGTTCTATAGCAAGAGAGGCAGCAATTGGCCCTAATGGTATATCAGAGGGAGCAAATAGTAAAAATCTCTATGTATGTGATACGACGACCTCACGCCCAGAAGACTCAATAAGTCTTTCCGCTGAACTTGAAAAAAAAGGAATTAAATTTCTAGACTCAGCTGTAAGCGGTACGAGTGTTATGGCTCAAGCTGGTGATTTAATTATTATATCCGGAGGTAAAAAAGAAGATTTTGACGCATGCCAAAGTTACTTTTCGGGTTTTAGTAGAGCAGCCTATTATATGGGACCTGTTGGATCAGGAGCTAGGACTAAATTAGTTATTAACCTTATACTTGCTGGAAATAGGCTTGCACTTGCTGAAGGTCTTGTTCTTGGTGATAAAGCTGGATTAGAGCAAAATAATCTGCTTGAAGTTCTAAAAGATAGCGCTGCTTCATCAAAAACAATGATAGATAAAGGGCCTAAAATGATAAATGCTGACTATTCAAAACAGGGCCAAATAAAAACATCTCTGAAAGATAATAGATTAATGCTTGAGCAAGGCCAAATACTCGGTTCTCCAATGTTAGTAACCTCGGCGATATCTCAATGTTATCAAGCAGCGTTTGAAAAAGGATATAGTGAAAAAGATACTGTTTCGTTTTATGAAATTTTAAGAGGTATGGCAGGTCTTAAGGAAAGAGAAGGTATTGACGATGTTCCCTTCGGAAAATAGCTTTAGTGAGTATTGAGAGATGAAATATAATAAAGCGGAAGCAAAAGAAGCTGCAAGAGAAATATTGAGAGGTATTTGGACAGCAATGCCATATGCTTGGGACCAAAACGATAAATTTGACGAAAAATCAAATAGATCCAATATGGATCATATAATCAGTAATATAAAAGTTGATGGTCATTATTGCTCTGGTAATATAGCTGAATTTTGGTCAATGCCAGATGATGAAAGAATGTATGCTCATGAGGTAATGCTGGATCAAGCTAGGGGCAAAATTCCTATGATTGCTGGCTGCCATCATCAATCAGTCAAACAGGTTGTCTCTCTAGCAAAACATGCCCAAGATATCGGATATGATTTCATTATTGTCCTGACGCCATATGTTGCCGCAAGAGATGATGAGACTGTATATCAGTTTTATGAGTATATATGTGCAAATGTTGATATAGGAATAATTTTATTTAATGTACCTCAAAATTGTCATCCCATATCTGCAAAACTCGCAAGAAGGCTATCAAAACTTGATAATATTTGCGGTTTTAAACAAGCTGATGGCTCACCAGCATCAACACACGCTATAATTGATGCTGTTGGTAAAGAATTAGTGATATCAGTTGCTGATGAAGCGCCTTGGTTAACCAGTATGACACAGCTGGGACTTCAATGGCTTGTTAATTATAATCCACACCTATACCAAACTAAGGAGTGGCTTCCACTAAATCAATATACAAAAGCCGCCCAAGAGGGAGATATAAATAAAGCAACAGCAATTGCAAAGACATTACAACCGCTGAGAGAATTGCATGCAAAATGGATAATGGGATACTGGAATAGCGGAAGAATGCCAATTGCTGAAATGAAATACTGGCAAGAATTAATTGGTATGAAAGGTGGAAAGACAAGACCTCCCGTGATTCCAATGAGTGACGAAATGAAATATGAAATGAAGAAAGATTTGATTGCAACTGGAATTATAAAAAAATAATCAATCGATATGAATCAATTCTTTATTTAATTCCTCTAAGCTATTGACACCAATCAAAGCAATGTCTCTGTCAATCTCTTCCATCAGTAAATTAATTGCGTGTTCAACCCCGGCCAATCCTGCAATTGATGCTGCATATAAGAATGGCCTACCAATAAAAACAAAATCTGCTCCAAGTGAGAGTGCTTTTATAACATCCGTACCTCTTCGAAAACCGCTATCTACAAATAATTTACAATCTTGGTTTATATGAGGCCTTATATTCTCAAGCGCCCTTATTGAGGAAATTGCTGAATCTAATTGCCGACCACCATGATTTGAAATAATTATTGCATCAGCTCCCAGCGAAGATGCTTTTATCGCGTCATCCTTATTTAGGATACCCTTCACAATTAAGTTACCATCCCAAATATTTCTTATTTGCTCAAGATGCGCCCAGTTTAAATTTGATCGCATCCCAAAATCTCGGTTAACAGAAGCAGAGAATACCGGTTCACCCCTTTCAGCTAAAAAATTTTCAAAATGCGGCATTCCATGCAAAAATAAAGTTTTTAGAAATGTATTTATAGACCAATTTGGCCTCACCATCCCATTATATAATAATTTCAAAGATGGTCGCAGCGGAGTTGAGAAACCATTTCTCAAGTTATTTTCTCTGCCAGCTAATACGGATACATCTACGGTTAAAATAAGAGTTTTAAAGCCAGCATTTTTGACGCGCATAACTAATTTTTCTACTTTATCATGCTCCCCTGGTAGATAGGCTTGAAACCATGTCTCAGGAGCAACCTTGATAATTTCCTCCATAGGGATCAACGAAGAACCACTTATCATCATAGGAATATTCATATTTCTAGCCCCTTCAGCCAAAACTAAATCACCCCTATATGCTGCCAAAGCACTAACACCCATTGGAGAAATACCGAAGGGGGCATTCCATTCCTGCCCAAATATTGACTTTTTAATTGTTCGGCCAGAGACATTTCTGAGAATATTCGGAATAAACTTATATTTTGATAAATCATCAAAGTTACCTTTGAGTGTATCATTTCTTTCAGCACCACCTGAAACATAACCAAAAACAGGTCTCGGTAAATGTTTCCGAGCATAATATTCAAGATCGTCTAGGGCGTATATTTTATTTAATATTCTAGGTTTTTTACTTTTCATCTTTTCTATGCAATATGATTATTCATAATATACTATTAACAATTATATTGTTTATAGTATACTATATCTATATATTATTTAATTATTTTGAATAAAAAGAGACCGCAATTATGTTTGATTTAAATAGATTTATTGAAGATTGTGATAATAGGATTGGACAAAAAAATAATCACAAAGCTGTGATGGATATATTATCAAAAGCCATTGAAAGTCCAAATCAATTATTTGACCAGTTTGGAGAACCGACCCAAGGTGGAATTCAAAAAATTTATCAGTCTGATAAGTTTTCAATTTTAAACGTAGTTTGGACACCTAACATGTCAATAATGCCTCATAATCATAATATGTGGGCAGCTATCGGGGTATACTCCGGTAGAGAAGATAATATATTTTGGAGAAGACTGGATAATAAAGAAAATGGAAAAATTGAAGCAGCTGGTGCAAAGTCTCTCGAGACATTCGACGCCGTGCCTCTTGGCAGTGATATTATACATTCAGTTATAAATCCAACCAATAAATTCACATGTGCCTTACATATATATGGAGGCGACTTTTTTGAAGCAGACAAAAGCTCATGGGAACCTGATACTTTAGAAGAGCAACAGTATGAGGTCGAGCAATCTCATAAAACATTCAATGAAGCAAATAAACGCGCAGAGATAAAAGTATAATAAGATCAGTAAAAGATAATATAGACTGAAGATATAATGATTATTTTTACTGCTATATATCTATAACTTTTCCACTCTCACCTGATTTGACGATAGCCTCAAATATCTCAATATTTGCAAGCATTTCCTCCGGTGTAATAGGATAAGCTGGGCCGTCATAGATTGCGTCATACCAAGCTTCAAAATTCTCTAATACAGTATTTGTGTGAGAGTGTAATGTGACCAACCTGTCTTCCCCTTTTTTTGATAAAACAAGTTCACCTGGATCATCATGCTCAAAATTATTTACTTCTCTGGCTTCAATCCAACCAGTATCTCCAAAAACTGTATACCTTCCATAGAAAGGTGTAGCAATTGAAACGGAGACAATACCAGTAATACCACAATAGAATTCTATATTTGCAGACATAGTATCAATACGCGGCTTTTCATATGCAATACTCGTCATTGTTGAATATACTTTTTTTGCTCTACCAAACATATGCACCATGAAGTCAGTAAGATGAATACCCCTTGCCGTAAATCCGCCGCCTGGGGCATCAATTGGGTTAAATCTCCAATTATCTTTTTCAAGTACTTTGAATAAATCATGACTAAAATTAGTTTCAACGTGAAGCACATTTCCAATATCACCATCTTCGACATGTTTAAAAAGACTTTTCATTGCCGATTCATATCGTCTTTCATGCCCTAGCCCCAGAATAAGACCTTCTTTTTTACAAAAATCGATTGCTTCTCTTGCATCGCTGGCGCTCAAGGAAAGCGGTTTTTCACAAAAGATTTGTTTACCGGCCTTTGCAGCCTCTATTATGTGAATATGATGCAATGTATTAGGAGTTGCTAATATTACAGCTTCAATATTACTATCAGATAGAATTGATTCATAATCAGTTCTTAGTTCAATCTTGTGTTCATTAGCAAAATCTTGGAGGTGTGTAATATCTTTATCAACGCCACAAATGATGTTAATTTTTTTACTTTTGCTGAGGTTTTTAACTATTACTTTTCCCCACCACCCGAGTCCAATTACAGCAGTTTTCATATTAGCTTTACAATCTTTGATTTAATAGACTTTTGCATTATAGCAGTCAAATCTTCTTCTTTAGTAGCAATAATAATGCTATCAAGGATGTTATACCCAAAAGAGATGAGATTACTAGTATATTTCTTATACCAATCAAATCACCAAAAATTCCCATTAGGATAGCACTTATTGCTGCTAAGCCAATAACTAAAACAACCCATAAACTCATCACCCTACCTCTGTATGAGTCATTTAATTCAAGCTGAACAACCGCTTGTAGATCAATCCCATTGACAGTCATACTGTAGCCGATGATAAAAATTGAAGATAAAGCAATTAACCAACTATTAGATATTGCTAAGATTATTATGGCGACCAAGCCCATAAAAGATGAAAAATAAACTCTCAGGGGAATACCCTTTTCTTGATCCTTAGATCTTCTCATAGCAATAAATATAGCAGCAACCAGTGCTCCAGCTCCAGCCGTTGCCATCATTTGACCTAATCCTCCAGCACCAACTTCAAATACTCCACCTGCTATCGCTGGGAATATTTCAACAGTCCCCCGTGCAAAAAAAGAGAATACAGCGGTAATTGCACAAGCCTCAAATATAACTGTATGGTTCAAAACAAACCTAACTCCATCAAGAAATTCAGAGAAGAGATTTTTCTTTTTTTGGTTAGAGGCATCTCTATCTTTTACTGTTATAATATAGAGTGTTAATGGCATGATAATTAGAAATAGAAAATTAATAAAGATTGTTGCTTTAAATCCAATAACCTTGATGAGAATACCTGCTAATGCAGGCCCCATTAATCTAGCCGAATTAAAATTAATTCCGTGAACAGCTATTGCATTAGCAAGCGTATCTCTATCAACAATTCTTGGAACTAATGACATCCTGGTAGCTCTATCGGCACTTGTGAATACGCCAATATTAAGTGCTATCGCAGATAAATTGTAAATATTTAAATAACCAAAAAAATAGAGGAAACATAGTATAAAAACTGTAATGGAAATAATTGATTGAGTATATATAGCAAATTTTTTGATATCAATTCTATCAATAATAACACCAAAAATTGGTCCAGCAATTATGGTGGGTGCAAATAAAAGAAATGATAGAAATCCAACCCATGAAGCCAAATTAGTTAGTTCCCAGCCAAGCCAACCTATTATTACTCGATTTATCCAGATACCATTCATGGCAAAAAAATTACCAGCAGTATACTTTTGAAAGTCTTTACTAATCAAAGAGGGAAATTTTAGTGACAAAACCATTTATTTATGACTTAATTTAATATAGTGAATAGGCTAAACTTGAATGTTCGATTTTTGTATTTCAAATGTGTATTATTTATCCTATAAATTATATCGAGTAAATTAATAATTGAATTTCATAACTAAAAATCAAATAATGGAGGATATAGAATGCGTACACCAAGATTAAATAGAGATGGACACCAATGGATTTATGATTGGATAGTGAAGGAAACCGGTCGCGTATTTCATTGGGATGAAGAAGGTAGAGAACTTCCAGCTTCAGTAAAAAGTCATGGACAAATTTCAAAGCATTTAGGTAAGCAGGCACAGAGACTAGAAAAGGTTGCTCTGGAAGAAGAGCAGGCCGGTCATAAGTCAACTGCATTTGACCTATACTACAGGGCTTCTGCAAAGTTTGCAGCAGCTCAGCATCCAGTTCTAGAGACTAATGATGAAAAAATATACCTTCATGGCAGATGTATTGCCAATTTTGAAAAAGTTATTGAACTTGCCCCATACACCATTGAGAGAGTTGAAATACCTTTTGAAGATATGCAATTACAATGTAACTTTTTCTTATGCCCCGGTGTTGACGTTGCGCCAACTATGATTTTCATACCAGGCTGTGATATGACTAAAGAAATGTGGCCAGATCCAAAAGTTGTTGAAGCTCATGCAAGAGGGATGCACCTTCTCGTGATTGATGGACCTGGGCAGGGTATGAGTAATATACGTAATCAGAAATTAACTCACGGGAATTATGAAAGAGCAGTCTTAAAGATTGTAGATTGGCTCGAAACAAGACCTGAAGTAGATAAAGATAAAATTGGAATCTTTGCAGTATCCATGGGTTCTCATTGGGGTTTAGAAGTAGCGGCCTCCGGTGATCCAAGGATAAAAGGTGTTGTTGGACCTTGGGCATCATATCTTGATAAATATTATATTCTGGATACTTTTTCGCCAAGATATAAACAACTATTTGGATATCTTACAGGAGCAAGTAGTGAAGAAGAACTAGATAAGATTGTAGCTCAAATGACAGTCGAAGGTAGAGAAAAAGATATTAAATGTCCAATACTACTAACAGTCGGCGAATACGACTCAAGAAGCCCAGTTGAACTTGTATATAATTTCTATGATAAAGTAACTGCACCAAAAGAGCTTTGGGTTTATGAGGATACATATCACCAAGCCGTTATGTTTAAAGGTACCGGACAAGATAGGCATGATTGCCATATGATGTGCATGGATTGGCTAGTTGATGTCTTTAATGGTAAGATTACAGCAGGTCATAATAAAAAAATGTATCTTCGTACAAATGGAAGTGGGCCAAATGCCAAGCAAGGCGAAAATAAAGACGCACGTAATTGGTGGGAGTAATTTAATACATACCCGAATGCTTCTTATTTCGTTCGGGTATGTGAATTTTTATAATAGCTAAATCTTTAGAAGAGAATGAAAAAATGAAGCAACACGATATTGAAATGAGGCCTTATGGTCCAACCGCTGGTCGAGAACATGTAAACGGTGTATCAAATCGTCCAAAAACACTAACAGTAGACTTGCATAATCATGTAAGAACCCCAGATGCGGATATTCTTGTGAAACCTCATCTTCCAAAAGATTTTCATCCATCTGTTGGTGTTGCAAGTGAATTAACTATAAATACTAATAAAAAACAATCTGAAGACCGTGAAATACCATTTACAGATATTAATATAAGATTAGCTCAAATGGATAAATCACTCTTAGATGTATCTGCTCTGTCGTGTTCACCTCAACAATTTTTTTATATGGTAGATAAAAATTTATGTGCTGAGTCTGCTGAGATTATTAATAATAATATTGCTAATACTGTTAAAACAAATCCAAAGAGATTAACTGGATTGGGAACTGTGCCACTACAAAATACAGATCTTGCAATTAAAGAGCTCGAAAGATGTTTCAAACTTGGTTTCAAAGGTATTCAAATCGGAGCCAGAGTTGGAAATGAAGAATTATCAGCCCCTCGTTTGGAACCATTCTGGAAAAGGTGTGAAGAACTGGATATATTAATATTTATCCACCCCTCCTCTTTTTACAGTGATCGGTTTGGCGAGCATTATATGCTAAATGTAATTGGAAATCCGCTTGATACCACGGTTGCAGTTCATTATCTCATTTTTGATGGTGTTATGGCAAGATATCCAAAAATTAAGTTTTATCTATCACATGGTGGAGCTTTCCCAGCAAGTTATGCAGCAAGAATGGATCATGCTTATGGGGCTAGAATAGATGCTAGACAGAAAATATATGAAAAGCCAACAACATATTTAAAACAATTCTATTTTGATACACTCGTATTTGCTGTTGACCAACTCGAGTTCCTTATTAAAAAATACGGCGCTGATCACGTTGCAATTGGAACTGACTACCCAGCAGATATGGCAGAACATGATCCCGTTGAGCATGTATATCAAGTTGAGAGTATCACTGAAGAAGATAGAGAAAAAATTTGTGGACTTAATGCATTAAAACTACTCAATCTATCTGAATCAGACTTTAAATAATTAATTTAAATCTAAGGAATAATATTTTAGAAATAAATATCATGCTTAAAAAAATAAAAGACTCAAAATTTACATCATTAACAAATGACATTGCTAATAATAGAGCTCTGTCCGTTATTCCAGAATTAAGGCAACTTAAAGCCTTTAATAAAGGAACTTCTATATCCCAAGATATTGTCGATTTGATTCATAAAGAAGGTCTTTTTAGATACTTCCAACCAAAAAAATGGGGAGGTATGGAGTTAGATTTTCAAGCTTGGTTGGATATCCCAGAGATAATTTCAAGGGGTGACTGCTCAACAGGTTGGATTGTAGCTAATATGGCATCACATCATAGAACACTTGCTGTGTTTGATCCAGAAATTCAAGAAGAGATATGGTCGAAAAATCCAGATATGCTGATTGCTGCTGGAAATATCTATCAGCAAGGTCAGGCAAGAAAAGTACCTAATGGAATAATGCTATCAGGTTTATGGAACTTCTGCTCAGGCATTGAGATATCAGACTGGTCCTTCTTTGCTTTTATGCTTGATGAAAATGGTAAAAAAGACTGGTGCCAATGTGTTCTTCATAAAGATGACTATGAAGTACTGAATGACTGGGATACTTATGGTATGAAGCAGACTGGAAGTTGTTCAGTAAAGATTGAAGAACTTTTTGTTCCTGACTATAAAATTCAGTCATTCTCGGTCAATCGTGAAGGGCATTTTTTCAAGGGTATAAAAGAAAACAAAAATCTTATGTATCAGATACCCACAGCATCAATTGGTGGGCACGGGTTAGCTGGATGCTCTATTGGGGGCGCACAATTATGCCTTGATTTATTGTTTGATTGGATTGAGAGTAGATCAACCAGCACTTCAAATATAAAAATGTCAGATATACCCTCAATACATAATAGACTTGGTGAAATTTCATCTAGAATTGACGCTGCAAGGCTAATATTAAGAAGCGATTGTATTGAGGTAGAAAATCTAATGAATCGTGATAATGAAATATCTACGCAAAATAAACTAAAATATAAAAGAAATGCTGCTTACTCAGTTCAAATAGTGCTAGAAGCAATTTCTATTATGCAGCAAGTATCTGGTGCTAATGGAATATATAACTCATCGCCCATTACCAAAGCTTTGATGGATGTACAAGCTTGCTCAACTCATATTCACTTTAATCAAGATATGCAATTTTCACAATGGGGGAAAAATCGATTAAAAAATGATTTTCAAAGTCCAACATTATAAGGAAAAAATTGATGCAAATTCCTTTCAACATAGATAAACTTGATAGATTACTTGACGCTGAAGGAATTGATTTTTTACTTATCAATGATAAGAATACAGCTCAATATTTACTAGGTGGATATAAATTTTTTTTCTTTGCTCAAAAAGATGCAATTGGTATTAGTAGATACCTTCCTACACTTGGATATCCGAAATTTAAGCCAGAAGATGCATTTTATATTGGACATATGCTTGAGTCTCAGCAGCAAGAAGTAGAACCACTTTGGATAAATAATATTCAAAATATTCAATGGAACACAAAACAAGCTGGCGAAGAGGCTGCAAAAAAGATTAAAAAACTTGGGTATTCAGATAAAAAGATTGGAATAGAATTTTGTAATACGCCGACAGATACTTATATGGCGCTTAAAGAAAATTTACCAGATGCAGAATTTGTTGATGTCCTAGTCTTAATGCAAGAGCTACGAGCGGTAAAAACAGAATTTGAATTAAATCTTTTAAGAAATAGTTCTAATTTTATAACAACTTCAATGGAAAAAGTTATGAAAGGAACTAAGCCTGGTACTGATACTAAATCTATTGCACAAGCGCTAAAAGAGGAAGAAACAAATTTTGGTATGAATTTTGAATATTGCCTTGTTGCAGCTGGAAATTCTTATAATAGGACGCCATCTGATAAATTATTTTGGAATAAAGGAGATATCCTATCGCTGGACTCTGGTGCAAATATTGATGGGTATTTGGGTGACTTATGCAGAATGGCTGTCATTGGTGAGCCAACAGATACAATGATTGATTTACTATCGCAGGTAAGATCCATTAATGATGCACCAAGAAAAGTAATACATCAAGGTATCACAGGACAAGATTTACTAGAAGAGGCCTATAAAGAAATTAGTTGTTGTGATAAAAATTTAGATTTTAAATTTGTTGCGCATGGTATGGGAATGATACAACATGAAGCACCCCATATATATGATAAGGGTATAATCCCCTACCCTGCTCCATACAAAGATAAGGCTTTAGAGTCAGGAATGGTTCTATCAATAGAAACCGACCTCAAGTACGATGGTATTGGGTTTATTAAACTTGAGGATACAGTAATTGTTACTGAAAACGGATTTGAAGCATTTGGTGATAATATCAGAGATTGGGTTTCCAACGAAAATGCTTAACCCCATAAGATTGGCTAAATTTCAATAGCAAATAACTATCCATCTATTTTTTAGTAATTTGTACTACTTATATATATTTTTTAATTGCTATTGCAAATCATTCTCATTTGCATTATAATGTTTTGATACATCATTAGCTTAAATGATAGTGCGTGAATATAGACAATATTAAAATATTTCCAGAATGATTAATAGAGATACTAAAAGCTAATTTAAACTTATAAAAATTAATAAAAAGAATGTACCTTTATAAATGACTATCCTAAAAATTACAAAAACTTTACTAATAGCTTTTTGTGTATTCAATTTTAGCTTTTTTTCAATTGTGAACAATTCGGAAGCAAATGATAAAGTTGCTGTTGTGGCAACCACGGGTATGATCGCAGACGCAGTATCGAATGTTGGAGGCGATTTGGTAGAACTAAAGGTTCTAATGGGAGCTGGTATAGACCCACATGCCTATCGTCAGACTCGTACTGATATTATAGCAATGGCAAATGCTGACTTGGTTTTATGGAATGGTCTCTACCTTGAAGCACAGATGGAAGAATTTCTACTTGAGCTTGGTCTAGATAATAATGTAGTAGCCGTCGCAGAAAAGATTCCAGGAAACTTACTAATTGGCTCAGAGGATTATGAAGGACGTTATGACCCACATCTCTGGATGAACCCTAATTTATGGTCACGTGTTGTGCTTAATGTCCGTGACGCATTGATAAATGTGAATCCATCAGCTGCAGACGAGTTCAGAGCTAATACTAATAACTATCTAGATAAAGTAAGTGAACTTGTAAGATATGCAAATAAAGTTCTTTCATCGGTGCCAGCAGAAAATCGTATTTTGCTTACTTCTCACGACGCCTTTAATTACTTTGGTAATGCATATGGTTTTGAAGTAATTGGAATTCAGGGGATATCTACCGAATCTGAGGCTGGACTTCAGCGTATTTCAATACTAGTGGATATGCTAATAGAACGCAATGTGAAGGCTGTTTTTATTGAAACTTCAGTGAGCGATCGTAATATTCGTGCACTAGTTGAAGGTGCCCAAGCTGCCGGTCACGAGGTGATTATAGGAGGAGAACTCTTCTCTGACGCAATGGGTGAACCTAATACTTATAAGGGTACCTATATTGGGATGATTGACTCAAACGCTACCTCTATTTCCCGTGCTCTTGGCGGTAATGCACCGGAAAAAGGAATGCTAAATAATCTCTAGTGATTGTGAATATGTATTCATCTAATAAACAAATATTTTAAGAGGGTAATACAAATTTCTATACTAAAAAAAAATACCATAATAAAGTCAGCTCTCACTTTGTGTGACTTAAATATTTCCTATGGAAAAAAACCTGCTGTAACATCTGTGGATGCTGAGTTTCCAATAGAATCTATGTCAGCAATTATTGGACCAAATGGAGCTGGAAAATCTTCAATACTTAAAGCTGTTATTGGTGTTGTTCCAAAACTGTCAGGTAGTATATTAGTTTTTGGACAGCCAATTGAAAAAATCCGTGAAAAAATTGCATATGTTCCCCAGCGTGTCAGTGTTGACTGGGATTTTCCAACTAATGTAATCGATGTCGTAAAGATGGGCCTCTACCGTGAGGTTGGTCTTCTAGGGAGATTCTCTTCCCAGCTTTCTGTGTATGCAAAGGAGTGTCTTGATCGTGTTGGAATGGCAGATTTTTCAAAGAGACAAATAGGGCAACTATCCGGTGGGCAACAGCAGAGAGTATTTCTCGCTCGCGCATTGGCACAAAATGCAGATCTTTATCTTTTAGACGAACCCTTCGCAGGTGTTGATGCTGCAACAGAACGAGCGATTATTGACGTACTTAAACTTCTAAAATCTCAGGGTAAATCTGTTATTGCTGTCCATCATGATTTATCCACTGTCAGTGATTACTTTGACTACGTTTTTATGATCAATATTCAAGGTATAGCGCAGGGGAAAACCGAAGATACATTTATTAAAAATTTACAAGAAACCTATGGGGGAAGGCTATCTGCTAGTTACCTTAGTGAATTATCTAAATCTAAAGGTTCCCAATGACACCCTTTTTAGAAGCATTGTTTCTTCAAGCAGGCTATAATGCTGCGCTTGTTACTCTAGGAGCTACTTTTCTTGGGTTTGCAGCCGGATCTTCAGGGACATTCCTTTTTTTGCGCAAACGAGCGCTTGTCTCAGATGCAATTGCTCATGCTACATTACCTGGTGTTGGGCTTGCCTTTATTTTTATGGTTTTACTCGGAGGTGATGGTCGAAACCTCATTGGTCTTCTTGCCGGGTCAGCTATTACAGCTTTTATTGGACTGGTCATAATTGAATGGATTTCTCGACGAACTAGACTACCTGAAGACGCAGCTATCGGTGCTGTTCTTGGTGTTTTTTTTGGTTTTGGTATTGTTATTCTTACCATTATTCAGACGATGAGTGCAGGAAGACAAGCAGGGCTTGAGAGTTTTCTCTTGGGGTCAACAGCTGGAATGCTATATCAGGATGCCATCATAATATCTATCGGTGGCTTTTTTAGTATTTTCTTTACTTGGTTAATGAGAAGACCTTTAACTTTAGTTGCTTTTGATCAAGATTATGCTTCAGCAATGGGATATAATATTCGTCAAATTGATCTAATTATGATGGGAATAGTTCTTGCAGTAACAGTAATTGGTATGAAGTTAGTAGGTTTAATTCTTATTGTTGCAATGCTTATCATTCCCCCTGTTGCAGCAAGGTTTTGGACTAATCGGTCATACCGAGTTATTTGGATAGCAGGCGGTATTGGAGGAATTTCAGGTTTTATGGGAGCAGTATTATCAGCCTCTGCGCCAGCTCTCCCGACTGGACCTATTATAGTGCTTGTCTCGTCGACAATTTTCATATTTTCTTTTTTACTAGCTCCTGAACGTGGAATATTCTCAGCTATAATTCAATTCCACCGATTCAAAGCAGACCTTCATCGAAGACAAGGGTTGTTAATGCTTGCTGCAGGGCAGCAAATTACAAGCGATTATACATTTAAACTTCTTACAAGAGAGAAGCTTTTGGGTGCTGATGGTATTATTACTGAATCTGGTAAAAATTTGATGGATAAAGTATCTATGGATGAAAGAAGATGGAAGATTGCCAGAAAAATATATCCAGAACAGGAACTTAGCAGCTATTATAATAGAATAACGCCAATTGAAGATATCTTCACTACTGAAGAGATAGCTGAATTTGATATTCAGATCAATTCTTATAGTGTTATTGGAGAGTGATAATGATTACTGAATTTATCCAATTTTCTTTGACGCCTATATTGATTGGAATATTTTCCGCAATCGCATGCGCACTACCTGGTAACTTCTTAATTCTTCGTCAAGAATCACTAATGGGTGATGCCATTAGCCATGTTGTTCTACCGGGGGTAGTAATTGCATTTCTTATTACAGGCAGTGTAGCAACAGTACCAATGCTAATAGGAGCTACCAGCGCGGCCATCATTGCGGTAATTCTCATTGAAGCCATTAAAAGATTAGGAAATATTGAACCAGGCGCAGCTATGGGTGTGGTATTCACGACTATGTTTGCAAGTGGGGTTCTAATCCTAGAACAGACAGATACTAGTAAAGTTCACCTTGACGTTGAACATGCACTAATGGGTAATTTAGAGTCACTAGTATGGCTCAAAGCTGAGGGCTGGCAATCACTATTCGATCCAGTTGCAATTTTAGCACTGCCTGACGAATTACCGCGCATCGCCATTGTTTGTCTCTCTATATCTATTCTAATATTCATATTCTGGCGATGGCTTAAGATCGCAACTTTTGACAACGGTTTTGCTAGATCTTTGGGTATACCTACATCTACTATTAACTTTGGATTAATGCTAATAACGGCTTTAGCTGCTGTTGCAGCATTTGACTCGGTTGGCTCAATTATTGTTATCGCAATGTTCATTTGCCCCCCAGCTGCTGCGAGATTGATGACTAATAAACTTCTTTACCAGATCTGGTGGTCAGTTGCTTTTGCGACGTTATCAGCAATACTAGGCTACATACTAGCTGGCTATGGGCCACTATGGTTCGGTGCAGAAAATGCGCTTAGTGCTGCTGGCATGATTGCCGTTGTATCAGGCATTATTTTAGGATTGGCATGTACATTTGGCCCAAACATAAGCCACAGCTCAACCGGTAACTAAATTAGTCAAGTTTAACCCACTCATATTCATTTTGAGCTGATTTCACCATAGCCTCAAAAGCGGCTACACCATAGATTGCCTCTTCACTTGTAACTGGAAATGCTTTTTTCCCCTCAACATCATCAGCAAATGCCTCAAGAGCTAAACCAACAATATTAGTAGGTGGATAATCTTTAACAGATTCCTTATTATCTAGTGTTTTCTTTATTAGCCTAGTTTCAGCATCCATTAACAAATAACCCTTTGAACCATATACATGTAATCTCCAGATATCAGCTGTTACATAGATTGTACCCAGATATCCTGAAATACCACTTTTAAATTTCATCATCATTGAAGTTGTATCATCTAAATCAAAGTCTAGAACTCTTCTCTCGCTTATACATGATATTCTGTCAACTTCACCTGCTATACTTATCATTGCATCCATTACGTGAGTTCCTCTAGCAGCCATCGCTCCCCCTGGACTCTCTTCTTTTTTTGCCCTCCACATGCCATCTTTTAATTTATATGCACTTGGTCCAGATTGCTCACCTTCTATATGAAGCACCTGACCAATTTCACCATCCTTAACCATATTCATCAAATCTAGATATGCTGGCTGAAATCTTCTACTAAACCCAATACCAAGTTTTAAATTTTTTTTCTTCAAAGCATCTAAACATCTTACGGCATCAGCTTTTGTTAATGTTAGTGGTTTTTCAGTAAACACATGCTTATCATGTTCAGCCGCAGCAATAATTTGTTCGGCGTGCATAGAGTGCGGTGTTGTTAATATAACAGCGTCTATTGATTTATCATTAAGAACCTCTTGGTATGTTTTATAGAGATGTAAACCATTTTCAGACAAAAAATCTTTATGATTCTCAGTATTCCTCGAGCAAGCTCCAGTTATTTTAATTTTTTCACTCATTTTAATAGAGTCAATTGAATGTTTTCCCCACCAACCCAATCCGATCATTGCTGCATTTATCATATTCAAATCCTTTCTATTCTGATATATTTATAGCAGTTTTAGTAATTTTTGTAATATTAAATTTTAAATGTTCGATCAATATCACTGGAAATATCGCTTACTGATTTATTATTATGATCACTCAGATAAAAATAATAAAGACCTTATAAAATCAGAGAAATTCATTTCTAAAAACAAAGATGCGGTTGATGAGAGGAAAATTATATTCTTACCTATCTATAACATTGACTCAACTTGGAATTTAGCTGATATATTTAACAAAAATGGATTTGGATTTTATCTTATTGGATTAGATGGCCAAATAAAGAAATTCTCAAAAAAAATAAGTCTACTTGATAACCTATTTTCTATAATTGATAACATGCCAATGCGACAGAGTGAGATAAAGAATTATGTCCCCACTCAGTAAAAAACAAGCTTTTACGAGTATCCGAGATATAATCTTAATTAGCCTATTTATCTATGTCATTGAAGAATATGTATTAAGTGTTGAAAATGCTCAAGTACGCTATTTATTTATAGCTTTAATTATTATAAGTTTCTTATACTGCATTCTAAAATTTCTTTCTGCGCTATTAACATCATCAATAATAGTTATAAGAGTTGGCTCTTATTTCCATCAAGAGAAAAGTGTTCGGAATATAAACTCCGACTTGATTACATTATTAAGCTTATTTATTTATCTATATTTACTATCAATCAATATCAGCGCATTCGAAAAAATAAATAAAATAGACTTTTATCTATTGATTTATAAAGTTATAAGCTTTTAGAAAAAATATTGAATATGGATATTTTGTAATAAATTTTTCATAAGAACTTGAAAACATATCTACAGTGATTCTTAATCTATTATGGGAGATAATAAAAATGGGTAAGGAATATATAAAAGAAATATTGCTAAATGGACTGAATTCCGGGCTAAGTTATGATATTGAGAGTTTCTTCCAATATTATTATAAATCAGATAATAAAATATTTCAAAAAGATGTAGAAAATATAAAAGTTTCTTTGATGGATGCTAATATTCAATCAACCTTAGATAAATCAATATCACGTTATACAGAAAATATTTGTTATTAGTATTTTATGATCATTGCTTTTATTTTTAGATATTAGCATATTGGCGGGCCCGGTAGGATTCGAACCTACGACCAATTGATTAAGAGAACAAGATATATTTTGCAATCGATTGATGACCAACGCTTTCCTGCCATTTTGTCTCATATTTGGGACACCAAAACTTCCTAACTACCGATATTTTTGGAAGTCATGTGGAAGTCAAAATGGAACAGTTAGTGTACCTATTTGCAATCATATATCGAAAGATGTTAATGACAAGTAAAACTTTGATGTATTTTGGAATGTCGCACTCTATGGGGGAAATGCATAAATAAACACTTACAGTTCTATATAGTCAACTCGGTATATTTTGGTGTTTTCAGAGGCAGCAACTTTGACTGTTTTGCCAAAAAAATTTAGCGTAATCGCAAGAACGGATAGTGCTCCTTATGCAGCTATCGCCGATGAAGCTCGCAAGTATTATGGTCTAGAGTTTCATCCCGAGGTGTACCACACACCAGATGGAAAAAATATAATCAAAAACTTTTTAGATATATGCGGCGTCAGCTTTGATTGGACAATGGCGAGCTTCTTTGAAACTCAAAAATCAAATATATTGGCTAAAGTTAAAAGCAGCAAGGTGATCTGCGGGCTCTCTGGAGGGGTAGATTCTTCAGTTGTGGCAGTGCTTTTACACAAAATTCTGGGCGATCAGCTTACCTGTATATATATAGATAATGGTTTGATGAGAAAGAATGAGTTAGAGCAAGTAGTATCTATGTTTAAGGAGAATTATAATATTCCACTCATTCATGTTGATGCCAAAGAAATATTCCTAAGAAAATTAGAGGGTGTTACCGATCCAGAGCAAAAACGAAAGATAATAGGTAATGTATTTATTGATGTTTTTGATGAAGAGGCTTCAAAAATTGGTAATGTTGAATTTCTTGCGCAGGGAACATTATATCCCGATGTAATTGAAAGTATCAGTTTTACGGGTGGCCCCTCAGTAACGATAAAAAGTCATCATAATGTTGGGGGCTTACCGGAGAAAATGAATTTAAAATTAATAGAACCACTACGCCAGTTATTTAAAGATGAAGTAAGGATATTAGGTAGAGAGCTCGGTCTTCCAGAGTCATTTATAGCACGACATCCTTTTCCAGGACCAGGCCTTGCCATCAGATGCCCTGGTGAAATAACAGAAGAAAAGCTTGAAATACTGAGGAATGCTGATGAGATATACATCAATGAAATAAAAAAAGCTGGGCTTTATGATGAGATTTGGCAAGCATTCGCGGTACTGCTTCCAACAAGGTCAGTTGGTGTCATGGGAGATGCAAGAACTTATGAATATGTATGTGCATTGAGAGCGGTTACATCAGTTGATGGTATGACCGCAGATATATATCATTTTGATAGTGATTTCCTATCCCTTTTATCAAATAAGATCATAAATTCTGTAAAGGGTATTAATCGTGTCGTCTATGATATTACTTCAAAACCACCAGGCACAATCGAGTGGGAATGATATAATAAAAACAATAGTTTATAGCCATTTATACTCCTATGATAGCTCTAAGGGGCGCCTCTCTTCGTACATTTAACGTGCAAAAAATTTTCTGTTGATAAAAAAAAATTCACATAATTGAAAAGAATTTATAAAGAAAATATAACATCTACAACTGCAAGCTGAGTGTAATAACGAGGCGCGAATGCTTAAAATTAATAATCTGACAAAAAAATTTGGATCCAATATTGCTGTAAATTCGGTTTCAATAGAGGTTGAAAAACCAATAATGCTAGGCATAATCGGTGCTTCTGGAGCAGGAAAATCTACCCTTTTAAGAATGATAAACCGATTAGAAACAGAAACATCCGGGAGCATTTACTACGAAGGAATTCCAATATCCGATTTAAAAGGCGCAGCAAAATCACGATGGCAATCGGATTGCGCAATGGTTTTTCAACAATTCAATTTAGTCCCTCGAATGGATGTGGTAAGTAATGTGCTTCATGGTACATTAAATAAAAGATCTACTTTCACTACATTTTTCAATTTATATCCGAGATCTGATATCGATAACGCCATTGAAATTTTGGGTCGCCTTGGAGTCGAAGAGCAAGCCGCCAAAAGAGCCGAACTTCTCTCTGGCGGGCAGCAACAGAGGGTTGCTATTGCAAGAGCGTTGATGCAAGATCCAAAAATAATCTTAGCTGATGAGCCGATTGCCTCCCTAGATCCGATGAATGCTCAGATTGTAATGGAAACTCTTCGTCGAATACATGACGAAGATGGGCGAACTATAATTACGAACCTTCACACATTAGATACAGCAAGAAAATACTGTGATCGTTTGATTGGTATGCGAACTGGTAATGTAGTTTTTGACGGGACACCTTCTGAACTAACAACAGATATAGCCCGCGAAGTGTATGGTGCTGACTCTAGTTTTTCTGAGGCAGCAACATCATCAACTGAAATTGGAGAACTAAGTTCAGTTTCAGTTTAATTTTAATCAACCCACTAAAATACAGTGGGTAATGGTAATTAGAGGAGATAAATTATGAAAAAATTACTATCAGCAATTATTGCTACTACAATGCTATCGACCGCTGCATTTGCAGGTGGACATTCAATATCTGAGTTTCGTATTGGGATTCTTGGAGGTGAAAACGCTCAAGACCGTATGACAAATAATGAATGTTTTCGTCAAAAAGCTGAAGATTTGCTTGGCGTCCCTGCAAAAATATTTGCTCCAGCAGATTACGATGGAGTCATTCAAGGACTTTTAGGGGGCACTATTGATATGGCTTGGCTGGGTGCGTCAGGCTATGCTAAAACCTATATTTCAAATCCAGATGCAGTAGAACCAATCGTAGTTGCGGTAAATATGGACGGTGGCTACGGTTATTACTCAGTTGGTTTTGCCAGAAAGGATAGTGGTATAAAATCACTTGATGATATGAAAGGTAAAGTATTTGGTTTTGGTGATCCTAACTCAACGTCAGGGTACTTAATACCATCTATTGAAATACCGCAAGCAACTGGTGCAACAATGGAATCGGGGGACTATTTTGGTGAAGTTAAGTTCACTGGTGGCCATGAGCAAACTATTGTTGCAGTAAATAATGGCGATGTTGACGGGGGTGTAACTTGGGCCGATGGGCTTGGTGAATGGGAAGACGGTTTCAATGCTGGCGCATTAAGGAAAGCAGTTGATGCAGGTCTGGTAGATATGAATGACATGGTGCAGATTTGGCAATCTAAGCCAATTCCAGAGGGGCCAGTTGTACTAAGAAAAGATCTTCCATCAGACGTAAAGGTTAAGATCACAGCTCTCACAGCGAGTTTGAAATCAATGGACCCAGAATGCGCATACGGGGTGTTTGCCGGTGACAGACTGGGAGTAATGCCAATAGATCATGAGGCATACGAAATCATCGTAGAGGCTCGTAAGTTAAAATCTAACTAAAAAGTAAATGTAATAGGTAGGTCTAACCAGAATAGGCCTACCTAACATTTCTCTGGGAATATAATGCTTGAAATACCTTCAACTCAAAAATACAAAACACAGTATTTCAATCTTATAAAAAAGCGTCGAACGTACAGCGCTATTTTACTTGGCATTTTTATCGTTCTTATGATATCTGGCTTTAATGTTGTCGATGATAGGAACGCTGGTGGTTTTTGGGCGGGAATCACCAGTATCTTTGACTTTCCCAAGGAAGTGATTTTAGAGGCTAGTGAAAAAGCCGATAAAATTCCTGGCCTTTTCGTAAAGTTCTTTCCGTCACTAATAGAGACGATTAACATTGCAGCTGCGGCAACTCTGGCCGCATCAGTATTCGCTATATTTTTGTCCATGCTCGCGACTCAGGGCATGGCTAAGTGGCCTCGGCTCATACCAGTTTTTAGACGTATCTTGGATATTATGAGAGCCATTCCTGATTTTGTGATAGCGCTAATATTAATTTTTATACTTGGTGGCGGCCCGGTCCCTGCTATGATTGCTATTACCTTTCATACAACTGGAGCGCTCGGAAAGTTATTTTCAGAAGTCAACGAAAATGCGTCACTAAAACCCCTTGATGGTTTATCCTCAGTGGGTGCGAGCTGGATGCAAAAAATGCTACTTGGCGTTATCCCGCAAGTATCTCCTAATTATTTCAGTTATGGACTATTACGTTTTGAAATCAACATACGTATTTCTGCAATTCTAGGTTTTGTAGGCGCTGGCGGAATCGGGGATGATCTAAAAAATGCAATTTCGTGGGGTAAAGGTCGGTATGACGAGGCTGGAGCTATTTTCATACTTTTATTTGTAACTATTGTTATTGTTGATCAGCTGTCTGGCATATTGCGAGATCGTTTGACACACGGCAACAAATCTGTGGGCTTGCTATGAGTATCAATGGTAGAGAGACTCTCAAAACGAATGTAAATGAGCTTTTTTACTTTAAACGTGCTCGGGCAATTGGTATTCCATTAGCTGTCTTTGCATACCTCACTTATGTTTTGGTTTCTTTCGATATCATGGGCCTGAGTGAACGAGGGTCCCTAAAAAACGCAAAAACCTTAGTTGGGGATATGTATAGCTATAAGACGCATATTACTCGTGATAACCGAAACGGTGGTATTTCTGTATCCGTTGAAGGTGAAAAAAAGGGGAGATTCCCAGATGGAACAGCGCCAAGCTGGGTAGAATTAGGAAATACTACAAAAGTAGACCTTGGCGGAGGTCATCTGATATTTTTTGGAGAAGAGGATGTTGTCTATGAGGGGCCAAATTATGGTAGAATTTGGGCCAAGCCAAGTTCACGTGGGGTTGAAGCTGAATTCCCCGATGGACCATTACCGAAATGGATCAATCAGTCAAAAAATCGAATTGCTATTACCACGGAAGCGGGTCGCCTCAGCATCACTCGAAATCGAGCCGAAGTATTTAGATACTTTAATGGCTGGGAGTTATTTTTCTTTACTCTCGACAGCCCATACTATGGGAAAAGTGTATCCGAATTAGTTTCACTTGCGCATAGTGGGGAGCTTGCTGAAATATTGGAGGAGTTCTGGTACAATAAAATGTGGAGACACAGCGATGTTGCTTGGGCGATAGGTGAAACCATACTAATGGCTTTTTTGGGAACATTTGGAGCTGCCTTGATGGCATTTCCCCTTGCGTTTTTAGCGGCAAAAAATATTACGCCCTTAGCTCCCATCAGGTCACTCTTTCGTCGTATATTCGATTTTACGAGAGGCTTAGATCATTTGCTGTGGACGATAATCTTAGCAAGAGCTTTCGGACCCGGACCACTAACAGGTGCCTTAGCCATGGTTGTTACTGACACAGGAACATTTGGGAAGCTATTCTCAGAGGCTATAGAAAACGTAGATAAAAAACAGATAGATGGAGTAGAGTCAACTGGAGCGAAAAATATTCAACGCTATCGTTTCGGAGTTATTCCCCAAATTACTCCAGTTTTGCTTAGTCAAATTTTATATTACTTCGAGTCAAATATTCGTGGCGCAACTGTTATCGGCGCGATTGTAGGCGGTGGCATAGGTTTGATGCTTACTCAGGCAATTATTACGCAAAGTAACTGGGAAGAAGTTGCATATTACATTATACTGATAATAATACTCGTCACAACCACTGATTGGTTATCAGGAAAAGTGCGTCAGCGATTAATCAAAGGCTCATCAAGCAACGATTTGATTGGATAGTAAAAAATTTCATATAATTGAAAAGAATTTATAAAGAAAATACAACATTTATAAGCGTAAGCTCAGTTTAATAGCAAGGCGCAAATGCATAAATAAACATTTACAAGCCAATGTAATCTACCTTGTATATTTTGATGTTACCGGTCGGTTCGAGCTTGGACAATTTGCCATCACCAAAATCGACAAGCAGCTCATTTTTAGCAGTCTGCGCTATAGTAGAGTCCTGATAAATTTTTTTTAATGCACATTAAATAACTCTTTTGCTGTATTAAAAGCAATAGATTCTTGTGTTTCCTTGTTCAAACTCCCTATTAAGTGTCTAAGATTGTCAGTATGTTCTGTTAAAGTGATATCATAATACCTATGATTTTCCTTCCAATCAGAACCTAAATAAAATCTACTTGGATATTTTTCAAATAATAATGCCCAATCTTCGAAAAATTCGTTAGAGACGTTATTGGG
>MDTB01132331.1_pt1 | contig 35766 bp, 27 predicted proteins | sample 811161 | NCBI WGS metagenome assembly MDTB01 (sample SAMN05326650, study PRJNA326480) | marine metagenome | isolation source: seawater | place: Mediterranean Sea | collected 2009 | reverse complement strand
TGACTTAGCTGATCAAACTGTTTCAGCGACTACGACTGATGATGATGTAGCCGGGTTTACTATTGTTGAAACCGACGGGTCCACTGAAGTCGATGAGTCTGGAACTACTGATACATTCACTGTTGTCCTAGATGCCCAACCAACTTCAGATGTTGTCCTAACCATTTCATCTGATGACACAGGTGAAGCAACTGTGCCAGCATCTGTTACCTTTACTTCCGCTGATTGGGATACGCCACAAACCGTTACCGTCACCGGCGTAGACGATGACATCATTGACGGAACCATCACCAGTACGATCACGGTCGCTGTAGATGCCGCAAACTCCGACGACAACTTTGATTCCGTTGCTGATGAAACTGTTTCAGCGACTACAACTGATGATGATGTAGCAGGATTTACCATTGTTGAAACCGACGGGTCTACTGAAGTCGATGAGTCCGGAACCACTGATACATTCACGATCGTCCTAGATGCAGAACCTACAGAGGACGTAGTTCTTTCGGTAACTTCAGGTGATGAAACAGAGGTAACTGTAAACCCAGGATCAATAACCTTCACAAATGAAAATTGGGACACACCACAAACGATTACAACAATCGGTATTGATGATGTAGGAATTATTGACGGGTCGCAAAGCTCAGATATCACAGTTGCAATCGTGCAAGAAGCTTCAGACGACAACTTTGATTCAGTGGCTGATCAAACGGTTAACGCGACTACGACTGATGATGATGTGCCTGGGTTCACCATTGTTGAAACCGACGGGTCCACTGAAGTCGATGAGTCCGGAACTACTGACGCATTCACGATCGTCCTAGACGCTCAGCCAACTTCAGATGTTGTTCTCACCATTACTTCTGCTAACACTGGTGAAGCAACTGTGCCAGCATCTGTTACCTTCACATCCGCTGATTGGGACACACCACAAACCGTTACCGTCACCGGAATTGATGATGGGACGTTGATTGACGGCAATCAAGACACAAACGTAATAGTTAGTATCGATGATGCCAATTCAGATGATGGCTTTGACTCACTAGAAGACCAGACAGTAATCGTAACAACCACTGATGACGATATACCCGACTTCACTGTCACGGAAACTGACGGCTCAACAGAGGTCGCTGAATCCGGAACAACCGATACATTTACTGTCGTCCTTGATGCCCAACCACAAACCGATGTTGTCATGGACATTGTTTCATCAGATAGTACTGAAACATTAGTAACAAGTTCGCTGACATTCACTACTTCAAATTGGAATGTGCCACAAACAGTCACAGTCACAGGGGTAGATGACTACCTAGTTGACGGGACAGTTACTAGCACAATCACTGTAAGTATTAACGTAGACGCTTCAAATGAAGACTTTGCATTCACTGCACCAAAATCTATCTCCTCGTCAACCACAGATGATGACACACCAGGATATGCAGTAGCTGAAACCGACGGTGCGACAATCGTTGAAGAAAACGGCTTCTCTGATTCATTCACGGTCGTCCTAACAGCTCAACCAATCACAGATGTAGTATTCACAGTCACTTCAGATGATGTTGAGGAAGTCACCGTAATCGGGAGCATCACATTTACCACCAACAACTGGGATACCGAGCAAATAATTCCAGTAGAAGCATTTAACGAATACTTAATTGATGGCAACCAAAACTCAACCATAACAATTTCCGTTGACTCGCAGAATACAGATGATGATTTCGACGGACTAGCAGATACAACGATTTCTGTTGAAACAATTGATGATGATGAGGCAGGATTCACAATTATTCAAACAGGTGGAGACACAGTCATTAGTGAAGACGGAACAACTGACACATTCTCTATTGTCCTTACAGCACAACCAACAAGTGACGTTGAAATAATACTCACTCAACCAACAGACGTAAATTCAAATGAAAGTCTGATATTAAATGCAACTATTTCAGATGAAGCAACAATTTCAATACAATCCTTAATCTTTACTCCTGAGAACTGGGATACTCCGCAAGCAATAACAGTGAATCCAGAAAATGATGGACTAATTGACGGGGATATTCAATTTGAAATACTCGCAGAGATTAATGATTCAACGTCAGATCCTGACTTCGCAGATGTTGACAGCGAAATCGTTATAGGAACAAACCTTGATGATGACGTTGCCGGATTTGAAATCACCTTAAATGACACTTACGTCATAGTTAATGAAAACGGGACAACGGACATATTCTCAATAGTGCTTACAGCTGAGCCGCTCTCTGCTGTAGTCCTAACACTTGTATCAACAGATGAAGGCGAAGCTACGGTTACTGAAGCCCTGACATTCACTCCAGCAGACTGGAATATTCCCCAGATTGTTACAGTAACGGGCGTAGATGACCCAGTTATTGATAAAACACAATACCCGGTAGTAATAGTTTCAATCTCAGTAGGAGAATCAGATGCCTTATTTGCTGAAGTTGATAACCAACGTGTGGGTGTAACCAACTTTGATAACGAAGCTGATCGAGACGACGACTTTATTCTTGATAGCGAAGACCCATGCCCAGATGACCCAGATTGCGATGATGACGGGATACGAGATAACGAAGAACCAACAGAAGCCTGCATAACCGATCCGGACTGTGACAACGATGGACTATTCGACGGGGATGAAGTAACGGAGGCTTGTATAACTGATCCGGATTGTGATGATGATGGGCTGCTTGACGGTGAAGAACCAGCTGAGCCATGTATAACTGATCCTGATTGTGATGATGATGGTATTCTTGATCCAGACGAGGAAGCTCCTGAGTGTATAACTGATCCTGATTGTGATGATGATGGAATTCTGGACCCAGATGAACTAGCGCCCGAATGTATAACTGACCCAGAAAACATCTCATGCGAAATTGCACCCGAACCAACACCCGAACCAACACCCGAACCAACACCCGAACCAACAATCGAGCCAACACCTGAACCAACACCTGTAAACGAAGTAGGAGATGATTCGTTCCCATGGTGGATTCTCGTACTTGCACTGATCGCACTGCTTGCACTTACAAGGATCCTGCTACTCGTATACATGAGACGTAGATCCCCAATTATTACCCATATAGCGATCTCTGAACTCAGAGAAGAAATACAGCTCATAGAGCGAGACGGCATGTCCTCACTGGACGAATACGAAATCAATGCGGAAACAGAATTCCTATCTGATACCCCAGGTATAACAGAAGTTAAATTCACCATACGTGTTGATGACGGGAAGCTTGAACACGGAACTAGCTCAAGCTCGTACCTCACGGATACAGACCTACCTAGCCACGATCTGCAACTTGGTAATCTACCAAGCGTGGTGAGTATAAATGGAATAGTTTCAGAAGTTATTTGGTCTATCAAAGCCAAAAAACCGCTTGGTACGTCATTTACAATCGAATTTGAAGTCAACGGCGAATGGGTTGAAGTATCAGAACTGACAATAGAAAACGGCTCAGATAACGAAGCTCCAACCATCCATCCATATTGTCGCCTTGTTGCTAAAGCACCATTTGGTCTCAAACGATTCTCCACACCAGCGCCAATCGGTCTGATAAACTTAGAAGGAACAGGTGAATCTAAACCTGAAGCTGGCTAATCGCACCTGAAGGGGATAACTAAAGCTGCCTCAGATTTAGCCCCATCAAAATCTGTTGCATGGGATATGAGCAATAGATATGACTCTTCGGTAGGAGGAATGGGAAAGGTAGCAGAGGCTATTCCAGGAACAACCAATTCAGGTCCCTCGTTAATAGACGAAGTTAGATCAATGCTTTCTTCTCCGACTAAAGCAGCCAAGTCAAGTACCACAGACGTATCATCAATATCATTCGCAGAAATAGCTATTGAAACTACAGCACCTTCACCGGATGACTCAATGCAATCTGGCCCATCAAGCGTGATGCTGGGGGCTTTGTTATTGGGAGCTTGCTCAATGACGAAGGGAAGCGCTGTTGGCGACACTTCAAGTGATTCATCCTCAGAGTTTGAGGTACTAGGCTTTTCAGTGGGTTGAGACGGAGGCTCAACGTTCGAGTTGGTTTCGTCACTTCCGGGCTGAGATAAAACAACAACAGCAAAGGGAAGAGCGACAGCAAAAACTAAAAAAACTGCAATCCATCGAATGTACTTTTGGCGGTTCCCTCGGCGAACAGGCATGCAACTATCGTAGCTCCTCCATACCGCCAAATTTTGCAATGATGCATGAAGACTTGTCTAAGCCGAGATAGCCTTCAGCGGTGGGTGCATCGTCTTATGAATCAAACAACCTAGGAAGTATTTGGAAAGGTAAATACTTACCAATAACTCTTGCGAACCTAACTGTCGTAGCTGTGGCTGCATTTGATGGATTGGCGATTGTGGCAGCCCTTCCAAATATCGCAAAGGATCTAGGAAACGTATCGCTTTCTCCATGGGTACTAACTGCGTACCTGGCCACATCAGCAGTAGCTGCGATAGTCGCCGGACCTATCATCGATACCATAGGAGTCCGCAGGACCTTTCAAATCACTGGACTATGGTTTCTCTTCACAAGTGCCTTGGCAGCAGTAGCTCCATCTATGACGTTGCTAATCGCAGCAAGATCACTTCAAGGGATAGGTGGTGGGTTATTAATAGCTGTGGCTCTCGCATCGGTAGGACTTGCATATCCAGAAAATCTTAGACCGACTGCTTTCGCAGCTAATTCTATGGTTTGGGGAACTCTTGGGTTGGGTGGTCCGGTGATTGCTGGAGCCCTCCTTGAGTTAAGTGGATGGCGTCTTATCTTTGTGGTCCAGTTACCAATAACTGCCATTGCAATCGGTATGGGTTGGAGGCGGCTACCAGATGTTGTTAATAAAGAAGAAGGCAAAGGGCTTAACTTTGACCTAAGAGGCATCTCATTGCTATCTATTTGTATTATCGCTTCATTGCTAGCAGTAAGTGAACTAACAAAATCGCCAATCTTAGCAGTAATACTTTTCGTAACAACGGGGCTCTTTACGTATCTCTACTGGTATCACTCGGGGCAAGATAGAGACCCAGTTCTACTCCGGCGGCATATAATAAAATTTCCGCTGAACCGCATTCATATCGCATCGGCACTTGCACTCATTACAGGCCTAGCCACCGACAATTACTTGCCGCTTTATATGCAAACTACAAGAGGGCGCTCTGAAGCCTTTGCTTCATTTTCGGTAGTGTTCCTGACAGTTGGCTGGACTTCAGCAGCGTTTGCCACCAGTAAGATTTTAAATCGAAAAAACGAAGAAGACGTAATTCTTCTCGGTTCAATTCTCATGATCCCGTCAGTGCTTCTAGCCGGAATATCAGTTTCGTTTGCATATGATTTGAAAATATTATTTGCAGCCTATTTCCTAATAGGTGCGTCTATAGGATTTATCTCCACATCCGGTTTAACGCTTCTTCAATCATCAAGCACTCCAGAAGAAATGGGTCGAACAAACAGCGCCCATCAATTCCTACGGACACTAGCAATCACCTATGGAGTTGCTATTGGTGGAGCGATAATACTTTCAGTCGTGAAAGCAAGAACGGGTGATGTAGAGTCCGTGAGAAAAGTTCTATCAGGTGACAACGTTACAGTCGCGTCAGACACAATAGAGGCCATAGGTAGCGGCCTTGCTTGGGCGCATGTCTTTAGCGGGAGTACTGCCTGTATCGGCCTTTTCGTATCTGTATCCCTTTACCGCAAAAAGAAAGCGCTTCAAGTGAATCAATAGTTAATCTATCGTTGGACGCTATAGGAACTACCGGCTAAATTTAAAGAACAACTTAGTTGAACTCAACCGGAGGCGTACCCCCGGAAGGGCCAGATAGAGAGGAGTTTAGTATGCCAAGCGTACTTGCTTATCACCGCCCTGCAAGCCTTGATGAAGCTCAAAAGTTAGCATCCCAAAAAAACGCTGTCCTGATAGGAGGCGGAACTCTTGTAATACCGGATGTTCTCACAAATCCAGTCAATAACGCAGAAATTGTAGATCTCCAAGCAGTTGGGCTGGCAGGAGTATCTTCTGAACATAACGGCGATCAAACCTTAATAGAAGTCGGTGCTATGACTAGGCTATCTGACTTGATCGAGAATGAAGAAATTCCGACCTTGCTCAAAGAGTTGTCTGTAAAGGAGCTTCCATCAACTCTTCGGACTCAAGCTACAGTTGGTGGGACTATTGCGGAGCGCAATGGTGAAAGCATATTGCTTTCTGGATTCCTTGCCCTTAATGCAGAGATTGAAATTAATAAGGAACATTGCACAACGCTCAATGAATACCTTATGTCCGCCAAGCAGGAAGGTATAATCACTGCCATTAAATTTTCCGCCCCACCTCTCGAGTCCAGGACAACTTATCATAGTGTTGGCAGAACGCCTATGGACATGCCTATCGTTTCTGCAATCGGATACTCTCAAGCGAAGGGCAATTTACAGGTTGCGTTCACTGGGGTCGGTGAAATTCCCGTTCTCATCAAAAGCGCTGACGACCTTGCAAACCTCAATCCTGAAGGCGATTTCAGGGGGTCCAGCGATTATAGAAAACACCTTACCTCCGTTCTTTATTCCCGTATTTTAGAGCAGATGCAGTCATGAAAATCTCTTTTTCTCTAAACGAGCTAGCAGTAGAAACAGAAATAGAATTACACGAGACACTAATGCAGCTGTTACGTCGTCGCGGGATGATAAGCGTAAGGTACGGCTCAGACTCTGGAGAAACAGGAGCAGCGGCTGTTCTGATAGATGGAAAGCTAACCAGCACTGACTGCATGTTGGCCGCTCAAATTGATGGTCATGATGTCAAAACTGTTGAATGGTTTAACAAACCTGAGCTACATCCAATTCAAGCCGCATTCGTAGCGACGGGGGCTATGCAATCTGGATACTCAACTCCAGCGATGATTCTAGGGACATGGGAGCTAGTGAATCGGATCCCTAACCCTACAGAGGAGGAAGTAAGGGATATGCTTTCGGGAATCCTCGATCGCGAAACCGCCTACGTTAAGCCTGTAGAGGCTGTCATGCGCGCAGCATCTCTAATGAGAGGAGAAACGAACGAACCATTTGGTCCTGTGTATCTGCCTCCTCTTACTGACGGAGAAAACCCTGTTGATGTCAGCCCAGATGATGATGGTCCAGATGCTTCTCCTGCTGTACCAAGAGTTGTTCCCTCAGAAGATGTCCCTGAAATGGCAGTTGTAGGTAAACCAGAAGTTAAAGTAGACGCTGTTCGATTAGTAAAAGGAAATCCAGCATTCACCGATGACTTCGAAGAAAGAGGTCAACTAATAGCAAAAGTACTTCGAAGCCCTCATGCCCACGCCAACATTCTTGATATAGATGATACGGAAGCGGCTGCACTTCCGGGTGTACATGCCATCATCCACTATAAGAACACCCCGCGAGTGAAGTACGCTTCTGGCGGACAAAGTTGGCCAAACCCGCACCCTCATGACCAAGTAAGCTTTGACAATAAGGTAAGGCATGTAGGTGACAGAGTCGCAGCTGTAGCTGCCGAAACAAAAGAAATTGCCCAAACAGCACTAGCTCTTATCAAAGTTGAATATGAAATACTGCCCTTTGTACTTGATGAATTAGAAACAATGGAACTCGACTCTCCAGTAATTCACGATGAGGATGATACTGAAGAAATATATGATGCAAATAGAAATATTGTTTTAAGAATCGAAGCAGAGCGTGGTGATGTCGAGAACGCGGCTAAAGAATCTGATCACGTTTTTGAGGACACATTCAAAGTACACCAAGTGCAACAAGTTCCTATTGAACCGCATATTTCCGTGGCGTGGCTTGACAGTGATGAACGACTAGTAGTGAGAACAGCGACACAAGTGCCATTCCATGTCCGACGCATGCTAGCACCTTTAATTGGAAGAGATATCAAAGATGTACGCGTAATAAAACCTAGGATAGGAGGCGGTTTTGGAGCAAAACAAGAAATGCTTATTGAAGATATTGTTGCCCATCTCGCAATAGCAACACGAAGACCAGTAAAACTTGAACTCGATAGGAGCGAGGAGTTCATTGCATCCCGATCACGCCACCCTCAAACACTTACGTTTACAACTGGTGTTGAAGAGACCGGAAAACTAGTTTCACAAAAACTACGTCTAGTTGGGAACACAGGGCCCTACGGAACCCATGGTCAAACAGTTCAGACAGTTGCAGGTCTGCGGGGATTAACCTCGTACAATGCTGACAATAAAAAATTTGACTGCGATGTAGTCTACACAAATACCCCTGTGGCTGGAGCATACAGAGGTTATGGAGCTCCGCAAGCAGAATTTGCGTTGGAAGCCCATATGGAAGATATCGCTCATTCCCTTGGTATGGACCCGATCGAATTCAAGCGCCAAAACTGGGTCAAAGTCGGTGACGAACTTAATATCGCCCCCCACCTTGGTGAGAGGGCAGTAGATCCAGACGACATAGAAGAATATCCAAGAATAACCTCCAATGGAATCGAAGAGTGTATCGCCCAGGGAAAGAGGTCAATAAAGTGGCATCGAAAAGATGACCCCGAATGGGTATCTCCCAAAGACCAACCCAATGTCCGACGTGGTCTAGGTTTCGCATTCTGTATGCACGGTACGGCTATACCGTTTCTAGACATGGGCGGATGCAGCATCAAGATCAACGACGATGGTTCCTTCAACATGCTTGTTGGTGCAACTGACCTAGGGACTGGTGCAGATACTGTACTTGGGCAAATAGCAGCAGAAGTCCTAGGCGTTTCTCTGAGTGACATCCAAGTCTATTCATCTGATACGGACGTAACCCCCTTTGACACCGGTGCATACGCCTCAAGCACAACCTATATCTCCGGAACTGCTGCAAAACTTGCCGCTGAAAAGGTCCGAGAAAGAATTAAAGAACGTGCTGCAAAAATGCTAAATGTTAAAGAACCATGCTCAATTGAATTACGTGACCGAAAAGCGATAGCGCCAGACGGTTCATCTGTTTCAATAGAAGATATAGCCATGGAAGCATTCCATTTGGAAGATCATGAACAAATTATGGGCACAGCTTCCTACGTCTCACCTGAATGCCCTGCCCCTTTCGCAGCACAATTCGCAGAAATAGAATTGGACATAGATACCGGTCAAGTAACAGTCACCAAACTCGTCATGGCAGTTGATTGCGGTGTAGCGATCAATCCAGTAACAGCTTCTGGCCAAGTAGAAGGGGGAATGCTTCAAGCCCTTGGCTATGCACATTGCGAAGAATACGCATTTGATGAAACTGGGAAGATGCTCAACGACAGTCTCGGGCCATACAAAATATATCGGGCCGATGAAATGCCGGAATTCGAAGTTTTCCTGATTCAAACTATGGAAGATTCAGGGCCTTTTGGGGCGAAGGCCGTTGCCGAGATACCAAAAGATGGGGTTGCCCCAGCAATCCGAAATGCAATAATCAATGCAACAGGCGTAGCTATCAATGAAATTCCGTTCACTCCTGAGCGCGTCTGGCAAAAGATAAGAGAATCAGAAATTTAATCCACCATGAGCCAGCATCAAGGCAAAGCAATCTTCATTACCGGAGCATCGACAGGAATAGGAAGAGCAACCGCACTTCGTCTTGCGACAGAGGGTGCTTCGCTCTTTCTTACTGACATAGTCAAGGACGAACTAGAAAACACCACTGAGAAATGTAGAAGCCTAGGGTCCGAAGCGACCAGCTTAGAATGTGATGTCGGAAATGAAGCGCAGGTTTCAACAGCAATTTCTAGTATGGTCAAGCAATTCACCAAGATAGATGCAGTTATAAATGTTGCTGGTATTCAACTTTGGAGTCACTCTCATGAACACTCATTAGCGGATTTTGAGAAAACCCTATCAGTTAATCTGGTAGGAACTTTTATGGTCTGCAAGGAGGCAATTCCCCATCTACTGAAAAGCTTTGGATCTATAGTTAACGTATCCTCTACAACAGCACTAGCTGGAATTCCTTACTCGGTAGCCTATGCAGCCAGCAAGGCGGGAGTGCTAGCTCTAACTAAATCTCTCGCAGTTGAATATGGAGGAAAAGGTCTACAAGTAAACTGTGTAAATCCGGGAGGTATCAAAACAGAAATGTCAAAGATGCCCGATATTGAAGAGCCAGATCTAAAGTTGCTTTTACGCCAGAGCCCACTAGGTAAATTCTCTGAACCGGAAAGCGTAGCAGGACTTATTTCCTATCTACTCACAGAAGAAGCACAGCATATAAACGGGGAATCAATCAGAATTGACGGTGGGGCATTAGCATGACCATCATCACCGCAGATTGGTTAATCGCCAATGCAGAAGAGGAACCTCTTAGATCCCATGGCATCAGGATCCTAGATGCTGAAATCATGGAAGTCGGTAAGATCCAAGATCTCAAAGCCAAATATCCTGATGATGAACTTATTGAGGGAACAGGAAAGATTTTGTTGCCAGGTTTCGTTAACGCACATACCCATATGTACGGAGTCCTCGCTCATGGAATTCCCGTCGACAATCCACCTGAAGACTTTTGGGCTTTTCTGAGAGATTATTGGTGGCCAAAAGTAGAAGATGCTCTGGATAAAGAGATGCTATCAGCGGCAACTAAATGGGCATGCATGGAAATGCTTACCTCGGGCACAACTACTTTTTATGACATCCTAGAAGCCCCTAATACGCTACCCGGAGGGCTAAACACCCAAAAGGAAGAAGTCATGTCTGCAGGAATCCGGGGAATTCTAAGTTTTGAAGCTACAGAGAGATCAGGGACTGAAAAAGGGCACCTTGGAATTGAAGAGAACTTATCATTCCACACAGAAACACAAGACGATCCCCTTATCTCAGCCATGATGTGCTTACATACAACCTTCACTTGTTCCCCAGAATTCATATCCCACGCGTTTTCATTAGCGAATCAAAACAACTTAGCCGTACATGCACACTGTAATGAGGGAAAACATGAAGGCTTATGGTGCGAAGAGAATCACGGTATAAGACCACTTGAACTATATGAAACTTTAGGTCTGGCAAACTCAAACTTCATCGCTAGTCAATGTGTCCACTTGTCTAAAAAGGAAATTGAGATAATTAAGAACTTAGATATAAACGTTACCCATATGCCTCTCGCAAATTGTGAAGTCGGCGGCGGAATAGCCCCTATCCCAGAATTAATTGATGCAGGAGTTACGGTAGGTCTCGGAAGTGATGGCTACATTAATGATTTCTATGAAGTCATGCGAGGAGCTTTCCTCATCCATAAAGCTAGATTGCAAGACCCAGGAGTTATGTCAGCCTCAACAGTGCTTGACATGGCTACGTTAGGGGGTGCTAAGGCTCTCGGACTCAAAAAGGTCGGTAAATTAGAGTCCGGTTATTCCGCAGACTTACAACTCATAGATGCTAAATTCCCAACCCCATTAACCAGTGAGAATATATTTGAGCAAATTGTTCTGTGGAGAAGTGGAGAAGATGTATCTGACGTGATGGTAGCTGGCAAATGGCAAGTAAGAGATAACGAGATACTTTCAATCGACGTAGATCAAGCTAGGGAAGCGTTGCACATGCAAGCAAAAAGGCTATGGTCAGCATGAAAATCTTTGAAGAACTACTCCAGGCGATTTCTTGCAGGCAAACAGTTGTTTTGTGTACGGTAATCGAAACTGATCGATCAGTCCCTAGAAAAGCCGGAGCGAAAATGCTGGTTTATGATGATGGCTCTACTTTCGGAACAATAGGTGGAGGCGAAATGGAGTTTCGCGTTATCAGTGCAGCCAAAGAATCAATCTCGGAGAAGAAATCACGACAACTTTCCTACACATTAGTGGACCCATCACAAGGAGATCCCGGTGTCTGTGGTGGAGATGTCACAATATATTTGGAGCCATTTATGCCACAAACAACAATACTTATACTCGGAGCAGGACACATCGGTAAAGCGGTTTCAGAACTATCTAGTTGGCTAGGGTACAAAGTCATAGTCTGGGATGACCGTGAAGATGTTATAACTACCTTTACTGGAGAAGGTGAAACGCTAACAGGTGATTTGGCTACCGCAATTGAAGAAGAATTGATTGACGAGCACACTAGAGTCGTCATAGTCACAAGAAACGCTGACGTAGATTGCAAAGTCTTACCATTGATCATACAAACTCCTGCTGCATATATTGGATTAATGGGTAGCACTCAACGATGGAAAGTCGTAAGAGAGAAGCTCATGGGATCAGGAATGAGAACGGAAGAATTGGAGCGCATTGCAACTCCAATTGGGATTGAAATTGCTGCAGAAAGTCCGGAAGAAATAGCAGTTTCCATATTGGCTGAGGTAATAGCAGGTGACAACATTTCGTAAAGAGCTATGCCTCGTCCGAGGCGGAGGCGACCTTGCCACAGGAGTAATAGCTCGCCTTCATCATGTTGGGTTTCCAATTGTTGTAACCGAGTTGCCATTCCCATTAGCGGTTCGTCGCTCAGTTACAGCGGCTAACGCAGTCTATGAAAAATCTATTCAGATAGAGAACATGGCTGTGCAGCTCTTCGACTCTAAATCGAAAGCGCTCTCAAAGAGCAAAGAAGGAATAATTGCCGTTCTGGTGAACGAAGCAATCCCAGAGATAAATCCAACAATAATTATTGATGCACGCCTTGCTAAGAAAAACATTGATACCAGCATTTCGGATGCCCCCATCGTTATTGGGTTAGGGCCCGGCTTTACTGCCAACCTTGATTGCCACTTTGTAATCGAAACTAAACGAGGCCATTCCTTAGGAAGAGTAATAAAGGATGGTAAAGCTATAGACAATACCGGAAGCCCTGAACCAATAGAAGGTAGAGGAGATGAACGTGTCCTTCGGTCACCGAAGGATGGCAGAACCCGTTGGAATGTAAAAATAGGAGACTCAGTCGTCAAAGACCAAGTACTCGGCATCATTGAAGAAAAGGCAATAAATGCGCCATTTGATGGGGTGGTCAGAGGGTTAATACATCCATCGGTCAATACGCATAAAAATATGAAAATAGGCGATATTGACCCTAGGCAAACAGAGAACTGGAGATTCATATCTGATAAGGCATTATCGATAGGCGGAGGAGTACTAGAGGCGGTGTTTTCGTGTTTGAAACCATAAGTCTTGGAAGTCTTGCTGAAAGTTTAAAACTCCATCAGGAAGGAGAACGCCATCTCATTTCCCTAGTCGGAGGAGGAGGCAAGACTACTTTGCTTCATGCACTCGGAAACCAGCTTCTAGGACGAACCGTTCTCACAACAACAACAAAAATGGGAAGCGATCAAAGCAACGGTCTACGAACACTTATAAAACCCGATGCTGATCAAATACGATCAATCCAACACCAAGAGACAGTGATGATATGGGAGAAAATCGCTGGGCAAAAGGCTATCGGTCTTGAGAAGCAAATCTGCGATCAATGGTTTTCCCATGTAGATCATATGGTTGTGGAGGCGGATGGCTCAAGAAGGAAACCATTCAAAGCACCAGCAGACTATGAACCAGTTATTCCATCAAAAACGACCATGATGATCTCAGTCATCGGTGCTGATGCTCTAGGGAGAGTAATAGCAGACCAATGCCATAGACCGTTACGAGTAGCGGCAATAGCTGAATGTGAACCCTATCAAAGGTTAACTCCACGTTCAGCAGCCAAGGTTCTGCTTTCTCGGAGAGGGAGCCTCAAGGAACTTCCAAAGAAATCAGAAATGGTTATTGCCGTAACAAAAGTTAGTGAAGAAAATACAGTTCTAGTACATGAACTGTACGAAGCAGTCAAAATGATTGATTCTCAAATGCGTCTTATTGGTGTATCTTTTGAAGAACAGTTCAAGGCGTAAACATGAAAATAAGTTTAAATGTCATTCCAGAATGCCCAATCAAGGAGATTGTCCAAATAGTAAAGCACGCTGAAAGCCTTGGTTTTCAAAGGTGCTGGGTATACGACGAAGGTCTAGCAACTAGAGATGTCCATATCGTAATGACCGCAATTGCATTGGAAACAAAACAGATCGAAATAGGTCCAGGTATCACGAACCCCTATACCCGTCACCCTGCCCAAACTGCTGCAGCGATAATGACTCTTGACGAACTATCTGGCGGAAGAGCTTTTCTAGGTATAGGAGCAGGAGGCTCACTAACTTTAGACCCGCTTGCAATCAGAAGAGTTAAGCCATTAACAGCTGTAAAGGATGCAATTAGTATTACGCGTAAGCTCCTCACAGGAGAAAGAGTGTCTCACGATGGAATAATTGCATCAGTAGAGGCAGCGCAGGTTGACTACTCAAGGAAAGATATAGAAATATGGCTCGCTGGTCGAGGTCCTAAAATGCTCGCTCTTGGGGGAGAATTAGCAGATGGCGTCATGTTGGATTTTATCTATAAGCCTGAATTGAGTGAGTACGTTCAAAAGGTTAGGAGTAACAAACCAGCAAAAATTTGCTACTCGACGGCTATCGTAACCGACGAGCAGGACCTCGAATTTGTGCGGCCCCATATGACGTATCGACTCGTTGATGCGCCACAGCATGTTAAAGAGAAGATAGGGATAAAGCCAGCGGAAATCAATAAGATACGTTCAGCCATGAGTGGCGGGCTTGAGTCAGCATCCCGTTACGTTGAGGATAGATGGATTGCGCCATTCATAATTCAAGGAAGCCCATCAGAATGCAAGGAAGAACTTTATACGATCTGTGAAAAGAATAGTGTTGACGAGTTTCTAATACCAATGTTTGATATGCCAAATCCAAAGCAATATCTAGAACAGATTGCGTCTATTCTTATACCGATTTAACGCAAAGGTTCCGGGAGGGACCTTTGCAAGAATTCACCATGTCCAGCCCTACCAACGAAATGCCTATCCTGAATTACGAATGAACCTCGGCTAAGTACACTTTCAGATTGTCCCTGGACTTTAATTCCTTCCCAAACAGAATGATCAAGAGCCATATGATGACTGCTAGCACCAAGAATATGTTCTGTGTCTGGATTGAAAATTACAATATCGGCATCAGCTCCAGGAGCAATAATGCCCTTGCGCCCTTGGAGGCCAAAGAGACGGGCTGGTGTCGTGGAACATAGCTCAACCCACCTCTGCAAACTGATCTCGCCTGTTCGAACGCCTTGAAACAAAAGATCCATTCGATGTTCAATGACTCCCAACCCGTTTGGTACATCCCGAAAATCTTCGGCGCCTAATAGCTTTTCAGCGTCACAGAATGGGCAATGGTCAGTGGCTACGACAGACAAGTCATCTGCCCTTAGACCCATCCATAGGTTTTCCTGATGCCGTTCTTCAATCGAACGCAGAGGAGGGGAACAAACATGCCGGAGGCCGTCTATGCCAGGTTGATCTAAGTGCTCCTCTAAACTGAGGTACAAGTACTGGGGGCAGGTTTCTGCGAATACGTTGCGTCCTTCATCGCGTGCCCGTGATACTTCTCTGAGGGCGTTGAGGGATGATAGATGAACTATGTAGAGTGGGGCGCCAGCAACGACAGCTAACTGTATTGCCCTATGGGTTGCTTCCCCTTCCAGTTCAGGTGGGCGTGTCCGACCATGCCAAATTGATCCCAACTTGCCTTGTGTTCCAGCTTGCTCTCTTAGCACGTCAATAGCAATACCGTTTTCTGCGTGCATCATGGTCATCGCACCTGTTTCGGCAGCCAACTGCATCACTTGAAGTATCTGACCATCATCAGAATACCAAGCATCTGGGTATGCCATAAATAACTTATAACTTGTTATTCCAGCTTCTATTGTGTTCCGAATGTCTATTAGTGACTGTTTGTGTACATCACCTACTGAAAGATGAAAAGAATAATCAATCGCGCATTGCCCATCAGCTTCAGCCATACGAGCTTCAATCGCCTCTGGGACAGCGGTCCCTTTGATTTGGCCAGCGAAATCGATAACGGTTGTGGTTCCACCCCAAGCTGCAGCTTGGGTTCCGGTTTCGAAGGTATCGCTAGATGTAGCTTGGTCAGACATAGGAAGTTGAAGATGTACATGTGAATCCACTCCTCCTGGTATTACGTACTTGTCTGAAGCATCAATTATTTCGCAATTCGAGTTGTCTATCGAATCAAGAATGTCGCTGTTGGGGTCAAGTAGAGCTGCTATTTTCTCACCGGCAATCAAGACCTCATAACGAGCGGTATGGTTTGCATTTACGACGGTTCCTCCACGAATAAGCTTCATCACTACTCCTTAAAAGAAAAGGTTTTAATCTCAGATAAAGCTTCACATAAAGATTCAACCGCAGAGTTAAAAAGTGTTTCCCCTAATTCGATAGAGGCACCAGTTGGGTCACCGATATAGCCATCTTCATGAAAGTCATTTGACAGCCAACCAAATGAAACAGAACCACCAAATTTCACATGCTTGTTTCTATCTAACATCTCAGGGATTCTGCGCTCAGCCTTAGTTAAATCCACTAAATTTGGTCTCAAGAACATAAAAACTGAAGTTTCATCCCTACCACCGTGTATTCCCATCCCCAGCTCGTCTTCGGTTGATGAGCCACCATATGCAGGTGGAAGAGCAGGATGGATTAAGAAAGTTTCGAGGGAGTAATTGAGTCGCAATTCCCGAAGGGCAGTATTTAAAAGCGTTGTATTACCTCCATGACCATTCAGTAACACTAACTTTTTAGCGGGGGTCTTACTCAGAGACCTTCCAATATCATCCAAGACTGCCATCAGAGTTTCGTACCGAAGCGAAATCGTTCCCGTAGACCAATCATGTTCGTTTGATTTTGATACAGCAAGTGTAGGCAATAGCCAGATATCTAGATCATTGCTACACCTTTCCACTATCGCTTTAGCAGTTTCTTCAGCGATGACACGATCTACGGACATGGGCAAATGTGGTCCATGCTGCTCGATAGCGCCGACAGGCAAGAGAATAATTGACGATTCCGACAAAACATGTGGAATCTCTGGGCCTTTAAGATCTTCGTACATTCCTCCCATAGCATGAGGTTAGCGCCATATTTGAGAGGAATTATGCAATATAGCTGTCAAGAAGCAATATTGCTCAAAAACCGCTAGTAGACCTCCCATAGATGACGTGAGCGTTTTGCTAGATTTTTATGTGCTTCGGAGAGATTAAATCCTAATAATTCTCCGTCTTTAGCAACTCGTTTCCCATCGACAAAAAGATCAAGAACCTTTCTATCAGGACCAAGGATAAGTCCCGAGATAGCATCTTCTACCCCAGCAAGGTCGGGAGTTCCCCACACTGCAAAATCAGCGCTAAATCCTACCTCTAAAACACCTAGACTTGAAGCTCCGAGACACCGTGCTCCTCCAGAAGTTCCTAGCTCAAGGGCTTCTACTGGCATCAATGCGTCCGGACGTTTTTCTCGAAGGCGTGCTGTGTATAAAGCTTGTCGAAGTTCGGGGAAAAGTCCCCCAACCTCGTTACTAGCTACTCCATCAACACCCAAACCAACCGGTACATTTGCCTTCAAAAGATCAGAAACTGGGCACATACCAGCAGCCAGTCTGGCATTAGACGATGGACAATGCGCTACACCTGTTCCTTCTTCACCTAGTAACTTAATTTCACTCTCAGAGAAGTGGATTCCATGCGCAAACCAGACGTCATTACCCGTCCAGCCCCATTCAAACAATTGTTCAGCAGGTCTTTTCCCGAATCGCTCTATGCAGTGCTCTTGCTCATCAATAGTTTCACAAAGGTGAGTGTGGAGGCGAAGTCCATGTTTTCTTGCAAGATCGGCTGACTCAATCATTAAGCCTTCGGTTACAGAGAATGGGCTACATGGAGCAACGACAACATTAACCATCTTTCCATCATGGTGAGTAGCGATTATGCGTTCTGTTGAAGTAAGTATCGAATCCCGGTCCTCAACCAAATTATCGGGTGGTAAACCGCCCTTCGCTTCGCCTAGGTCCATAGATCCACGACTAAGAAAAATTCGTATTCCCACAAGTCTTGCGGCGTCCACAATTGCATCAAAGACAGAATCATCGCCGTCTGGAACAACGTAATGGTGGTCAAAAGCCGTAGTGCAGCCGCTTAAAGCAAGTTCTCCGAGACCGACGAGCGCAGCTGAGTACACATCATCAACACTCATTTGTTTCCAGACAGGATAAAGAGTTTTCAACCACTCGAAGAGGTTGCAACCTGTTGCAAGTCCTCTTGTCATCCACTGATACAAGTGGTGATGGGTGTTAACGAGTCCAGGAGTAATAACTGCCTCGTCATAGTAGATTTCCTTATCCCCATCTTGCCTCGTGACAGATCCAATTTCCGTTATGACTCCGCCCTCAAAGGCGATATCTCCTGGGTGTCTGGCTCCACGAATAACAGTTCTTGGCACATAATTAAACTAGCAGGGGCCGGCGAGGTGGAGAGATTCTGTCCTATTTTGCCTGTTCTTATATATGTTCGTATTTACGAAGATCTTGAAGGCTAGCCCATTCTAGAGTCGCCATATGGGTTGATTCTAAACGCACTTTTGGGGCTTTCCCTGCCAAGAAAGCCTCCTGCCAACGAGAGGCACAAAGGCACCATTGATCTCCGGGTTTTAGACCGTCAAACCCGTATTCAGGCATGGGAGTTGATAAGTCATTACCTGCCTCTTTTGAAAAGCTAAGAAACTCTGCAGTCATAATCGCGCATACGGTGTGAACACCCATATCCCCAGGTCCCGTATCGCAACAGCCGTTTCTGTAATAACCAGTCAATGGGTCGTGGCTACAGTCTTTGAGTTCAGTTCCCAAAACATTTTTTGCCATTGAAAGATCATACATGATGCCTCAAGCCGATAAAAAGCTGCTATGGGTTTCCAAATACTTTAGGCATGTATGGGTGCTCGGTTTAGGGTCCATTTAATTTCCGCTTCAAGTTGTGAACCCACCTGAATAAGTAAATCTTCGCGACCATAAGCAGCTACTAACTGGATGCCTATAGGTAAGCCGTCGGAAGAGAATCCCGTTGGAAGAGAGATAGCTGGTTGCCCAGTTGCGTTGAACGGTGATGTGAAAGCAGCATACGGTATCGACTTAAATGAATTTCTCATTGGCTCATCCTCAGTTGAGACTAAATCACCTAATCGTGGGGGAGGGAGCAGAGTAGTAGGGGTAAGTAATAGATCCCACCCATCTTCCCACCATTCCAACGTAGCCCGACGCATCAATCCCATATCAGTCTGTGCTTGAAGGACCTCAAGACCTGACGTTCTAGCTCCGGCTTGTGCCATCAACCAAGTCCCGATTTCTACATCGTCTATGGTGACTTCCCTTTGAAGCAATTTTGAAAGATTTTTGAGTGTTAAATTTGCCCCCGCCATCCATATAGCGCTGAACCGTCCTGCAATTGCAGGGTCGTCCAAAGCAGAAGGGTGAGATTCCTCAACGCTATGACCCAAAGCCTCCAGTAGTTTCCCAGCATCACTTGTAAGGCGTTGACAATCAGGGTGCAAAACTAAATCATCTCTCGGGGCTTCATTCCAAATTCCGATCTTTAAACGCCTTGGTTCAAAGCCGACCTGACTTAAATACGGTTGTCCATATCCAGGAGCCACTACGCCATCACCAATAGTAGGAATTGCAGTAGCGTCCAATATGCCAGCAGCATCTCTCATAGAGTGGCAAACAACATGTTGGATTGAAAGCCCCCATTCCTCCTGCATAGGGCCCATAGGTACGCGTCCCCGACTGGGCTTCAAACCGACTAAACCACACATTGCTGCTGGAATTCGGATACTTCCACCCCCGTCACTAGCGTTCGCTGCCGGTACCATTCCTGAGGCAACTGCCGCCGCCGCACCTCCGCTAGATCCGCCTGTCCCGAAATCAGTATTCCACGGATTACGACAGGGACCATAAGATTCAGGTTCAGTCGTCCCAACTAAACCAAATTCAGGTGTATTCGATCTACCCACAACAATAAACCCGGCTTCTCGGTACCGTCTAGCTAAGTCAGATTCAATAGGGGAAATATAATTTGCATCTTTCAATGCTTTGTTCCCGAGATGCATTGGTTCATCAGCACTAGCAGTCCAAAGATCTTTGAGAATAAAGGGAACTCCTCTAAAAGCGCCATCAGGTATCTCTCCAGCAGCATCTTCAAGCGCCCTCTCAAAACGCTTAGTTACGACAGCGTTTAAGTCACCATCCATTTCTTCAATACGATTAATAGAGGACTGTACTGCTTCAGTTGGTGACAATTCACCTTTGCGGATGGCCTCAGCTAATCCAACGCTATCAAGACGACTTAATTGACTATCATTTAATTCCATAGAGGGACATTACCGCAAGCCTCCTGACAGTGCGATGCAGTCAGCTAATTTCTCTTATTCCCATTCTGAAAATGTGTCAATCATCAATTGAACATCGGGACCTAATGGATAAAGAATGGGGGAGGTACAACCAGCATCAATATATTCTTGCACTTTAGTTTTTGCTTCCTCTGGCGTTCCTGATGCAGTACAACGTTGAACAACGTCATCTGGAACAAGTTTAGAAGCTGCTTTCACCTCTTCATTTGTGGCTGGCCAAGATAACACCTGATGAATTTCGTTAAGAAGTTCTTCGCTTACCCCGCTGGCAGCCATTATGTGTGGCTGCTGACCCAAATACTGAGTTAAGAGTAAGCGGGCAGCATCAAGAGCTGCTTGCCGGTCCTCGTCTACAGAACAAACGATAAGTTGCGGACGATCAATATCATCAATATCTTTTCCCACAGAATGAGCACCTTTCTCAAGTGCCTCCATCGCTCTTAAATTGTAGGCTGGCTCAACCATGTAGTTTAAGACGACTCCGTCCCCAATCTTTCCGGTTAATTCCATCATTTTCATACCAGTTGCGCCTATGTAAATCGGAACGTCTTTAGCTACTCTCTCCTGATGTATGTAATCTAGTTCAACACCATCCAGTCGCACGTATTCGCCTTCGTAGGTGACAGGTCCATCACAACGCAGCAAAGCTCGAACAGACTCAACGACTTCTCGCATGACCATAAGTGGACGTTTGCGGTCAACCCCTACCTTTGAGGCTAGGGGATCCCACCATGCTCCAATGCCCAGAATGATCCTTCCAGGAGCTAAATCATCAAGAGTGGAGAAAGTAGAAGCAATTCGTGCGGGATTTCTTGTCCAACAATCGATTACACCACTTCCAATTTTAATTTCGCTTGTGTTGGAAGCAAACGCAGCCATAGGGACGCAGCATTCCCGAACTAGTCTTGAATCTGCTTGCCAAACTGAATCAAACCCTTTCTCTTCAGCTGATTTCGCAAAGCTGATAGCTTCGGTGATTGAATGAGCATCTTGCAAATATAGGCCTACAGGCTGTGTCATGATATCTCCTTTATTTTTTTGAAGAGTTTTTCTGCTGCTTCACCGGCTTTGGCTCGTATTTCTACAGAATCGATCTCAAGAAATGTCCCGTCTTTCATTATAGGCTTCCCATCGATTTCTATATTCAAAGGCCGGACACCGCTAGTAAATGCTAGATGCCATGGATCCATCTCGTCATAGGACCAAGTGATCTGGTCATCCTGACATTGAGGAAATAGAGAAGTATTCACACTCAACATATCCCAGATAGTTTCAGGTGATTCCTGGACTTGGAACTCGCGTAAACGAGCATAACCAATCCGGAACTCCTCCAGCATATTCGCGCCGATTCCGTCAGTTCCTAACCCGACCCGGTTTTTGAATCTTGTCGGAGCAGCATACCCAACTCCGTTATTCATATTTGATCTTGGGTTGTGGATAATGGTTCCTTGAAGCCCATGATTGTCGGGTAGAAGAACTCCGTGGACGAGAAGCCACTCATCTTTGGTGTGATTTTGTAGTCGAACCCAAGAGTCAGTATCTAAATCTCCCTCAGCCACATGAACGTGCACACCTACTCCCAGATCTGTTGCTAGTCCTGAAGCAGCTTCTAATGCCTCATCCGAACAGGTAAACGCTGCATGAATCCCCACCATGCCTGAACCCCCTTCCTTCAGAAACCGTCTATTCTCTTCTAGACCAAGCTTTGCTTGATCAGTCATCGGCATCTGAGTAGTAAATTCACCAGAATTTCTATCAGAGATGCCGTAACAAGTATTGACTCGTACTCCCAGAGAAGCACAAGCATCATGGATGACAGTCAATGACCCCTCAATGGCATTCGGGGATTCGTGATGGTCGATAATACAAGTGGTACCACTTTCAAGCGCTTCAAGAGCACCTAGTTTGGCTGACCATTCAATGATTTCTAAATCTAAGGCTTTATCTAGTTTCCACCATATTTTTTTAAGGATGTCTTTGAAATTTGTAGGAGTGGACTCTGGAGAGGGCATACCTCTAGCTAAAGAAGAGTAGAGATGATGATGGGCACAGACTAGGCCGTAGGTTTGATTTGCATTCAAGTCCATGCGTCTGTTCGTTCACGATTTGATTCGTCGGCCATTGGTAATTCATTTCTCCAAACACCGTCCAAAGCGCTGAATGCTGCAGCAACAGCACCTGCGGTGGGTACAAGACCTATTTCGCCTACTCCCTTTATTCCGTATGGGGAGTTCGGTTGCGGTGACTCAACCAGGATAACCTCCACTTCAGGCATATCTTTCGGACGGATAATACTCAAACTTCGCAAGGTAAGATTCTCTGGTTTACCAACCTCATCGCACGGGAACCCTTCAGATAATGCGTACCCAAGACCCATGTGAACCGCCCCTTCAATTTGTCCCTCACAGAGTACCGGATTAACGGCTCTCCCGACATCATGAGCGGCAACAACCTTTTCGATCTTGCCAGTTTCATTGTCCATAATCACGACTTGGGATGCATAGCCAAATGTCGAATGGATTATTGGATTCTCTAGGTTCTCGCTTAAAGAATTTGTCCAGTCGACTCTGTACTCTCCTTCGTAGTCAACACCGATTTTGCAACCGCCCTCTTTAGCTTTGTTGCAAGCATCGGCAACGGCACCTGCTCCCATTAGAGTTCCGCGACTACCTGTGGTCTGGCCGGCACCTAATTCACGCGATGTGTCCACTAAAACATCAATGATTTCCGCTGACACTCCGAGTTCCTCTGATGCTACTTGCAAGGCTACTGTGTGTACTCCTTGACCCATTTCCGTCCAGCAATGACGAACTTCGACACGTCCTGATTCAGTGAACCGGATTACTGCTTTTGCTATCTCCTTAAATCCATTGCCCAAACCAGAATTCTTCAACCCTAGACCTAATCCGACAGCTTTACCTTGCTGTAATGCTTCCGTGTACGCCGGTTTAACTGCATCCAAACACTCTCTTGCCCCAAGACATCCATCATCCATTATTTGACCAGGTCCCCAAACTGATCCTGGAGTTACGACATTTCTTGAACGTATTTCCCAGCCGGAAATACCAACCTTTTCGGCTAACCGGTCCATGACCCCTTCCATCGCAAATTGAGCTTGGTTTGCTCCAAATCCTCGAAATGCTCCACAGACAGAATTATTGGTTCTTGCGGCAATTGCTTCGACCTCAATATTAGGAATCACGTAAGGCCCTGATGCGTGGCCTGCCGCCCGCTCAAGCACCTTCATCCCAACAGAGGCATATGGGCCAGAGTCACCAATCATGTTTACAGATAAAGCTTGGAGTTTCCCATCCTTATCGCAACCAATCTTGTATTCGAGGCGTATCGGGTGACGTTTTGTATGAATCAGAAAAGACTCTTCTCGGCTAAGTGTGGTCTTGACAGGCTTTTTTAGTAACCAAGCAGCCAAGGCAGTCTGAGCTTGATTAGACATATCCTCTTTGCCGCCGAAAGCACCGCCATTGGAAACCAGTTCAACAGTCAAATCATCAGAATCTAAATCTAAGACTCTGGCTATATCATTCCGGTCGTCCCAAATACCTTGCCCTCCGCTATATACATATAAATTCCCACTATCAGAGAAAGTAACTAGTGTTGACTCTGGTTCAAGGAAAGCATGATCCACTCGTTGGGTCTGGAATGTCTCGTTGACTATGTGAGCACACTCCTCCCACATCTCATCAGGGCACCCTCTTTTGTAATGAGAGGTCGATAGTATATTCCCATCTAATCCCCAAACAGCGCTGTCCTCGCTCTGGATAGCTTCAATAGGATTAGTAATTGGAGGTAAGATTTCGTAGTCGATCTGAATTAGTTCACAAGCAGAACGAGCAATTTCACGAGTGTCTGCAACTACCATAGCCAAAACATCCCCCAAGTAACTTGTCCGACCTCCTATTGGAATGAAGATTGGCCAGTCTTTGTGAATTAAACCAACGCGTAATTCACCGGGAACATCGTCTGCAGTAATTACTCTGTGAACCCCTTCAACTGCTTCAGCCTTAGTCGTATCAATTGATTTGATACCTGCACGAGCATGATCACTTAACTTAAAGGCGCCGTGGAGAAGCCCCTCAGGTTGAAGATCGTCAATGAAAGGTCTCCGCCCTATTGCCAGATCTTCAGCTTCATATTTTATTATGCTGCTCCCGATTCCCGTACCAACTACTTCTTTTGGTACCTCTCCTTTTGCTAATAATTCGATTGCATCGAGTATCTTGACGTATCCGGTGCATCTGCAAAGATGAGCGCCGAGATGGCGGGCAGCATATTCTCTCTCCAACTTTGCGCCTTTTTTATCAACGAGAACCTTGGTCCTAATCATGATCCCTGGCGTACAGAAGCCGCATTGGAGAGCGCCACAAGCAGCAAAGGCTTGCCCCATATTGTCTACTTCTTCTGGGTCTAATCCTTCCAATGTTTGGATCTTAGAACCATCAGCCCGTTCGGCGGTTAGTTGACATGAAATTCTAGCCTTCCCATCCATAAGAACCGTGCAGCAGCCACATTGACCTGTAGGTGAGCAGCCATCTTTTGCCGATAGGATTCCCAATTCATCTCTCAAAGCTGCCAACAAATGAGGATGATCACCTGAAACAGTTACTTGTTTTCCGTTTAATTCAAAAGTACTCATAGTTCTTCCGGCAGTATCACTCCACTTTGACTCGTTATCCGTGAGTAAGTTTCTGGTCTTCTATATCGGTCAAAGTCAAAGAGTGTTTCTCGATAATTGTTACATAAACTCAAGTCAAGTTCTGCAACCACCACCTCGTCATCATTGTGAGTCGTATTTGCAATAATCCGCCCTGTTGGAGCGATTATGCAAGTATCTGCCAAAGAGTTAACGCCCTCTTCATTGCCCCCCTTGGCAACTCCAACAACGTAACATCCATTTTGGTATGCCCCCGCTTGCATCACAAGTTGACTATGGAAAGATGCCAGTGGATCCTGTGATGGGTCAGGGGCGTAGTGAAGGGGTGTGTTATATCCGATCAAAATAACTTCTGCCCCTCCTAAAGCTAGGCAACGATATGTCTCAGGCCATCGTCGGTCATTGCAAATAGCCATACCTATCACTCCACCGAATGCGTTCCAAGTTGGGAAGTCATTTCCGGGTTCAAAGTATCGACGTTCCAGATGTTGGAATTCTCGCCAAGGTTCATATTCTTCATGACCTGGTAAATGCACTTTCCTGTACTTTCCGAGGATATTTCCATCTTTCCCGACGAGAACTTTGGTGTTATATCTATGTCCATCCTGAGTAAGCTCGGCGTAGCCAAGCGAAAATCCTATTTTAAGTTTCTTGGCAGTTTCAAATAGAACTTTTGTTGACGAATTTGGCATTTCTGTCTCATAGAAGTCATCTAGATTCAAAGAGTCATCTTCTTCAATAAACCATCTAGGGAAAAAAGTAGTGAGGGCTAATTCTGGATATACGATAAGATCTGCTCCAGAGTCGCTTGCTTCCGTCATGAGATTAATTAGTCTCTGAACAATCTCTTGGCGTGAATGGTCCAAATTGATTGGTCCGAGTTGCGCAGCACCTACTTTGATTTTTCTCTTACTCATTGTCACCCCCTGCAATATCTAAAATTAGTCGCAGAAGTGTGTTTCCTCCGGCTTCAATGTCATCTTTTGACGTAAATTCTTTTGGATTGTGCGAGAGGCCATCTTGGCTTGGTACAAATATCATCGCAGATGGACATATACGAGCAAACATTTGTGCATCGTGGCCAGCCCCAGAGGGCATTTGCTTTGAAGATAGTTTTAATGAGTCAGCAACTTCTTTGACCTTCTGCACTAAATCTAAATCAAATACAACGGGCTCGAACCTAGCAAGTTGCTTCTTCTTTATTTTCACGTCTTCTTGAATTTCTAGCTCATTACAGAATTCCTCAAGCTGACCCTCAGCCTGTCGTAGCAGCATTTCGTCAGTGTTCCGAAGATCAACAGTCATTTCAACATGTGCAGCAACAACATTCACTAAGTTTGGAGAAACATCAATTTTCCCTACAGTTCCTACTTGATTGTTTCCTATCTCCTCGGATAATTGTCTTACAAATCTGGTTATTTCTGCTGCGCAGAATAGAGGGTCTTTTCTCATATGCATTGGGGTTGTGCCCGCATGATTAGAAACCCCAGTTATTGATAACTCGGACCAGCTAATCCCTTGAACACTGTCTACAGCGCCAATAGTTATACCTTCTGCTTCGAGGACTGGTCCCTGCTCTATATGAAGTTCAACAAAGGCCTTGGGAGTTATCCCTGGGCACGGTGCCGGCCCGTCATACCCAATTCTTGCGAGTTCGTCACCAAAACGTGATCCATCAATACCAACGATATCGTAGGCTTTTTCAGGGGTCATTCCTCCAACGTAAACGAGACTTCCAAGCATGTCTGGTGCGAACCTGGCGCCTTCTTCTCCGGTGAAGAAGGCAACGGAGATAGGATGAGTTGGCGAAATATTATTTTCGGCAAGAGTTTCGACGACTTCCAAACCAGCAAGGACCCCAAGGTTCCCATCAAAGCGTCCACCGGTCCGAACAGTGTCTATATGGCTGCCAGTCATGACAACAGAGTTCTCAGGATTTGTCCTTTCTCCACTCCAAGTAGCTACCACGTTACCTACTAAGTCTATTGTTATTGTCATTCCTAGGTCTCTCATCCAGGTCACAACTAAATCACGGGCATCTCTATCTTCGGCGGTTAGGGCAAGACGAGAACTTCCTAGCGTCTCGGGGATTTCCCCGATCTCAGCTAGTTGCTCTAATCGAAGCCATAATCGTTCAATGTTGATACGCATATTACCTCAGGAGTGTTATTAGGTCTTATGAGAGTCTATTAATGTTGCTCTGTTTTTCACTCCACCCATCAGCATCCCTAATTCAGAAATAGAACATTCTGCAGTATCTAGATCTGCAACAATTTCCCCCTCAAACATCACAATTACCCTATCTGATAGTGCGAGAATCTCGTCTAGATCTTCAGAAATTACAACAATAGCTGTTCCTTCGTCGCGTTGTTCAATAAGGCGTTGATGAATGTATTCCGCCGCTCCAATATCTACGCCTCGGGTGGGTTGGGCGGCGAGCAGTACTTTGGGACTGGAGGAGAGTTCGCGGGCCATTATTAACTTTTGGATGTTCCCTCCTGACAAATTCTTTGTGTTTGTTTCTATTGAGGGTGTTTTCACATTGAACTTTTGTGTTATATCTTCTGCATAGGCAGCAACTTTTGTGATATTTAGAAAACCGAATTTAGAGAAGTCATTACTTTTGTGATCAATCAGAATACAATTTTCTTTCACAGAGAAGTCCCCGATAGCCCCATCGCGCATTCTTTCTTCGGGAACATAGGAAAGTCCAGATTTGCGAATATCTCGGGGAGATAGGTTGGTAATTTCTTGATTTCCCAGGAAAAGCTTCCCCTTCTCTACCTTTCTGAGGCCGGCTATAGATTCTGCTAGTTCTCTTTGTCCATTACCGGAGACACCGGCGATTCCTACTATCTCGGATGAGCGAACGTCAAAAGAAACGTTATTAACTGCAATATTTTCCTTATCGCCTTGAACGGTTAAGGACTTAAGCTGCAGTTGGATATCACCTGGTTGAACATTTATCTTATTGGGGGAAAGGTTCACTTGGCGGCCTACCATCATTTCCGCAAGTTCTTTACGGTTAGTGTGGCTCGGAGCGGTCATGCCTGAAACTTTGCCGTCACGGAGTACTGTGATCCGGTCACTTAAAGTTAGGACTTCAGGTAATTTGTGTGAGATGAAAATTAATCCTCTCCCGTTGTCAGCAAGCTTTCGAAGGGTTTCGAAGAAGTCTTCGACTTCTTGTGGTGTTAAAACAGCTGTAGGTTCGTCAAGGACTAACAGTTTGGCGTTTCTGTAGAGTGCTTTTAAAATTTCTACTCTCTGTCTCTCTCCTACAGACAGTTGCCATATTTTGGCTTTAGGGTCCACAATAAGGTTGTATTCGTTCGCAAGATCGTTTAACCGTTTTTCTACTTCGTGCATTTTTGAAGTACCCATTCCTAGAGCAACGTTTTCAGTTACGCTAAGTGAGGGCACAAGCATAAAGTGCTGGTGGATCATCCCAATCCCAGCGGCAATTGCAGATGACGGAGAATTGACCTCCAAAGGTTTACCATCGAGAAAAACTTCGCCGGAGTCAGGTTTGTATATGCCAAATAAAATTTTCATTAAAGTGCTTTTTCCAGCACCATTTTCACCGAGTAACGCATGTACCTCACCGGACACCAAATCGAAATTGACGTCACGGTTAGCGATTACTCCCGGGAATCTTTTAGTGATTCCCCTCATTTCAAGAAGTTTTTCCATATGTTTTGAGATCGTGGGGAGCCATCAGGCTCCCCACGATAATTGATTTTAGGGAATTATTGTAGTTACTTCTCCATTTATGACTGATTCGGAAACTTGGTCAAGTAAATCTGTTAGAGCGCTCGGGACATCCCAATTGCCCCACTCGATCACAAGACCTTCATTATCCAAATTGATCTCGTATGTATTCCCACCAAGTTTTCCATTACCGATATCGTCTACCAGGCTTTGAAGTGCAATTTCCCAATGGTAAACCTGACTTGCGGCCACGACTCCATCTGCTGCGGCAGAAGTCTGGTTTGACTGTGTTCCAAACCATAGTAGTCCTTCTTGCTCTGCTACACCGATAGCTCCAACTGTCATCTGGGCTGTACCAGTTAATACATCTGCTCCATTTGATACAAATGCTGCAGCTGTTTCAGAAGCTAATGCAACATCAGCAAATGATTCGATATAGGTCACGCTTACTTCCGCTCCACCTGACTCAGCTCCGAGTGTGAAGCCATCAACGTATAATTTGGCGTCTCCGACAGCAATAGGACCAACGATTCCTATGCTTTCTCCGACTTCAGCGGCGATTACTCCGAGTACGTAGCCTCCTTCATTGGAAGCAGCAGTATAGGCAGAGACGTTATCTAACCCAAAGGTATCTACTGCAGTTCCCCAGGCAAAGGCAGTGTCTGGGAAATCAGGAGCAATCTCTTGAAGCGGTCCACCATATTGTGATCCGTGAGCAATAACCAGATCGTAGCCCGCTTCGGCGTAGTCCCTAATGGCCGTCGCAGCTTCCTCGACTATGAAAGTTCCAGGGGTAATTGCAGTTTCGCTTACGCCTGTAAGTTTACTGACGCCATCCACGATGCTTTGACTAAAAGCTAGATCATTTTCAGCGCTTGGAGCAACAATAGCGACTCTGATTCCATCACTAGTCTCAGCTGAGTTGGCGCTACTGCTTTCATCATCATCTCCGCAGGCAGAGATTGTAAAAGCTAGTAAGCACATAATTGGTACGAGTAAAAGTTTATGTAATTTCATGTAACTCCTTAATTAATTTCAAGTGAACTCTATAACATTTCAGGCTAAAAGAAAGATCCCAAATCGTTTGTTAACACAGAGGTAATATTTGTCGTTTTAGTCTCCTCTTGTAAATGGAATCGTGAGGGCTGAAGGCGTCGAAGTTGTTCGTCGAGCTATCACAGCTAAAGCTAGAACAGTTAATACAGCTGGCGCCATAGTTGTAAGGCTTGCAGCTGCTCCCGTGACAATACCTAAAGTTTTCCACTTAGTAATCACAGCAGTTACAAGACCGTAAAGGAGGGAACCGGCAAGTACACCAGATGCTTTCCAGCCTCCGAAGTAGACTAAGGCTACTGCTATGAAGCCCATTCCATTCGTAATGTTATTCTGGAAGGTTCCCAATTGTATTGTCAGAGCGGCACCGGCTAATCCTGCCATGGCATTTCCGAAAAGTATTGTTGCTGTGCGTACTCTATTTACGCTGACGCCTACTGAGTCAGCAGCTGAGGGCGTTTCTCCTACCGCTCTTAAATTTAGGCCGAAAGTAGTTTTGTGCATCACCCATGCAATCAAGGGAACTAGGGCGAATGCTAAATAAACAATGAGAGTGTGGTTAAACAGAATATCTCCAACGTGTGGAATATCGCCGAGAAGTGGAATCTTTGTTTTCCTAAATGATGGAATGGACCGAGGGGTCCCAACTTGTTCGAGAAAAAGCAATTCGCTAAACCCAAGACCGAAAAGGAAAATACCTATACCGCTTATACCTTGATCAGCTTTAAAGATAAGTGTTGCTACAGCGTAAATAACTCCCATAATAAGTCCTACCAGGATCCCAATAACTACTCCAAGTAAACGTGAACCAGATTCTAGAACAGTCCAATAAGCGAAGAAGGAGCTCAACAGCATGACACCGTCAACGCCAAGGTTAAGTACTCCGCTTCTTTGCCCAAGAGTTTCTCCAAGCGCAGCTAACAGGTAGGGTGTCGCAAGTCGGACCCCTGAAGCAAATGTGGCTATCAATACACTTATTGTAAAAAATTCACTCATATCCTGCTCCTGAGTTAGCTTCATCATTCATCGTTTCGGCCTCGCCTTTAAGGGTAAGTTTCCTTTGAATTTTTTCTCGGATTGTTGTGCTACAGACTACGAAAACAACAACCAAACCATTTAGGCCCACCACGAGTGCTGAAGGGATTTGGATGGCTCTTTGCATAGCACTCGCTCCTACCAGAAGTCCACCAAATAGTAACGATGAAGGTATGGTCCATAAAGGGTGCAGGCCACCAAACAAAGCAGCAACGATTCCGTTAAATCCTGCCGAGCCCGTAAAACCAAGCGAAGATCCATCTGTTATTAAGCGATGCGACTGGCTTCCGAAGACTAAAATTGCGCCCGCCAAACCACACATAGCGCCCGAGTAGGTCATTGCTAGCAAAGTCATTCTTTTGACAGGTATCCCTGCGTACTTTGCAGCATTAGGGTTATGCCCCACAGCTCGAACTCGGTAGCCTAAAGTTGTCCGCCAAAGAAAAACCCAAGCAATCAATGCAGTAACTAACGCAATGATAATTCCCAAATGCAAGCGTGTCCCATCTATCAATACTGGGAGATCAGCGTTCTCAGATAGTCTTTCAGTTTGCGGAATCCGTGTTCCTCTTTCTATTTCTATAGGGTCTATTAATGGGGCTCTCAAGAGGTAGTTCATGACTTGGATAGCGACAATGTTTAGCATGATCGTAGATAGGATTTCATTAACTCCGAGGTATGCTTTCAGTGCTCCTGGGATAGCGCCCCAAATTCCGCCTCCCACCAGACCTGCAATGAGAACTAAGGGGATTATGACAAGCGGCGGCAAGGTAGGAAGGTATAGAACTGTGACTGTTGATAAGAGTGCCCCAGAGACAATTTGTCCTTCGCCTCCGATATTAATGACTTCAGCTCTAAAGGCAATACAAATTCCCACACCAACTAGTAGTAAAGGCATTGCACGAACGGCAGTATCTGCAAGTGCGTCAGTATCACCAAAAGCACCTTGAAGAAGTGCCCGGTATCCATCAAATGGGTTTGCGCCAAGGATTGCAATAATGATCGCGCCAATGGATAAAGCTGCTAATGCTGCACCCAACGGAATAATAATTCCATGAAATTTTCGGAATAATATCAAACCAAATTCCTCGCCATCGCATCAGATACGTTTACTATCATTACCAGATAAGTAGGATAGACATACAAAGCGAACAGTTAATTTAAAAGTTTAGAAACTAAAAGACAATATCCTCTGGTTTTATCGGAACCCTGTTTAGCTTCTTGCCAGTCGCATTCCTAATCGCTGAAATAATAGCTGGAGTTGAGGAAATTACAGGAGGTTCGCCAATTCCTTTCGCTCCGAAAGGTGCTCCAGGCTCTGGCTGTTCAATAAGGGAAGCAATCTTGATTGGAGGTGTATCCATCGCTGTAGGAAGAAGATAGTCAGTGAAATTCGCATTAGCTATTTTGCCATTATTGAGAACTAGTTCTTCAAGCAAGGCAAGTCCTAGCCCTTGAGCAATTCCTCCTTCAATTTGCCCTCTAGCCTGAACAGGATTCAGAATTCTCCCAACATCTTGTGAGGTGGCTATTTCTACGACGCGAACCAATCCTAATTCCACATCAACATCAACCACAGCACGATGAGCAGCAAACGCAAACGAAACGTGAGCGTTACCTTGCCCGTTGTGATCAAGGGGGAAAGTGGGCTTATGGCGATATGTAATATGCTCATCATAATTTCGTGCTCGTAAAGCAGTAGCAATATCTATGGAATGAGAGCCATCTTGTGAGACTAGATTTAAACCCGATTTATCGTATGTAACGCCGTTTTCTGATGAAAGATCTAAAATTAGAGCATTGACAACTGCCTCGCAGGCCTTCAAAACTGCGCCACCAGACATCCACGTTTGCCTGCTTGCTGACGTTGAACCAGCCGACCCTATTGAGGTATCGACAGGAAGGATTGTCACATCGGATATTCCTAATGTCTCTTCCACTATTTGGGTAACCAAAGTTACGAAGCCTTGTCCTACCTCAACGCAAGCTGACTTGATCAGAACTTCGCCGTCTGAGATTATGCAACGCGCCTCAGAGAAATCATCAAACCCTTCAGAGAACATCAAGTTCTTGATTGACGCTGCGTACCCAATGCCTCTTTTTACATGGGACTTATCTGTTGTTCTTCCTGTTCCTCCTGGCAAATCTAAAAGTTCACTTTCACTAGGTTTGGGAAGAGGATATTTGGCAAGAGAGGTCAGGACTTCTTTAACTGGAGCGGTTCCAGTAATTTCCTGTCCGGTAATTAATATATCGCTAGTCTTTAGTGCGTTCAGTAATCTAAATTCAACAGGATCAAGAGATAAAGCTTTTGCTAATTTGTCCATCTGCGCCTCAGCGCCGAAACATGTCTGAACATTTCCAAAGCCTCTCATGGCGCCGCAAGGAGGGTTATTAGTCCGAACTCCCCAGCCTTCAATTAACGCATTTGGAACATTGTATGGTCCTACTGAGAAGCAGCATGCATTCGCTAGCACGGCTGAGGTAGTAGAAGCGTAAGCGCCCCCATCAAGGATTACCTTAGCCTCTACTTTCACAAGCTTTCCTGATTCATCTGCATGGTGACGAAACCAAAGTTTTGCTGGATGGCGATGAACATGTCCGAGAAACGATTCATTACGGTCATAAATCATTTTGACTGGTCTCCCAGTATGCAGTGCGAGCATGCACAAGTGAACATGCATACTTACATCTTCTCTACCCCCGAAGGCACCACCTACTCCTGCCAGAGTAACTCGAACTAGCTCTTCAGGAAGGTTTAGCGCTGAAGCGACCTGCTCCTTATCAGAGTGAAGCCATTGGGTTGATATGTGTAGATCGATACTGCCATCCGAGGCAGGGAAGGCGATTCCTGACTCAGTACCAAGGAACGCCTGGTCTTGCATGCCGACTTCATATTCGCCTTCAACGATGAAGTCGCCTGAGGCATCAGGATCTCCATGTTTAATCGTCAGATGGCGGATAATGTTTCCATCAGGGTGTATCGGGTTCGCCTCAATAGCTTTTCTGCTATCTACAAGAGGATTGAGCACTTCGTAATCTACGACGATGGAATCTGCGGCCTGTTTAGCGACTTCTGGATGGTTCGCTGCAATGATCGCAACGGGCTCGCCGACATATCGGACAGCATCAAACGCAAGAACTGGTTGATCTGGGTGCTCTAGTCCAAATATATTTTCTCCGGGCACATCATCTGCAGTCAAAACAGCATGTACACCTTCAATAGTAAGTGCATGAGAAAAGTCTATTCCTTTGATCTTTGCCGAAGCATGGGGCGATCGAAGAGTCTGACCCCACAGCATGTCTTCTGAGCTTAGATCATTTGAAAATAAAAAATTTCCTTTTACTTTTTCTTTGCCGTCAGGTCTCGCAGCGGAGACTCCTACTCCGGCTGAAGATGCTAGACCCTTTTCAACGATAGACATTAGGTATCACGCTTTGATCTTCTGAGTGAGACTAATTGAACAGCTTCAACAATCTGTCCGTACCCTGTGCATCTGCATAGGTTCCCTGATATTGCCTCTTTAATTTCTGATTGATTGGGTTCAGGATTTGTTTCTAAAAAATCATGAATAGTCACTAGTAGCCCCGGCGTGCAAAACCCGCACTGAATTGCTCCAGTATCAATGAAAGCCTCTTGAACATCGGAAAGTTCATCCCCACTAGCAACGGATTCGATAGTTCGTATATCTCTGTCGATAGCGTTCGCAGCTAGAACTAGGCAGGAGCACACAAGAATATCGTCCATCATGACAGAACATGAGCCACACTCGCCTTGCTCACAAGCATTCTTTGATCCATAGAGACCCAATTTTTCTCTAAGCACATAGAGTAAACTCTCACCCATCCAAGAGTCCAAAACCTGATATGAAGAATCGTTCACCGTTAGTTGATAATTTGCTGCGCTTACCTTATCTTCCATCAATCCTCCGTTCCAAAGGATCGCGTTAGTGCTCTTTGAGCCAGAACCCCAATAGTATGCAACCTGTATGATCTTGAGCTCCTATGGTCATCAATCGGGTTAGTAGCTTCCTTCACTAGGTTAACAAACTCTTCAATAGCGGAAGCTTTAACCGTCATCGAGTCCCAGTTAATATATTCAGCTATATGCTCCTCAGCAGCTTTCGCACGGCAAGGCGTCGCAGACACTGAACCCATTGCCACCCCTATTATTTTTCTCGCCGTATCTGTAACCATGGCGAGAGAGGCTACGGAAATTACCATTGCGTTTCTTGGCCCTACCTTTAAAAACTCCTGAGGGCCGTTGAGGATAGGAACACGTATCGATTCAATAAATTCTCCTTCAGAAAGCGAATTTGTTTTCACACCAGTAATCAAATCATGGATTTGAACGTTCCGAACTCCAGAGCTACTCCTAATATTTACATGAGCTCCCAAAGCTAGTAAGACCGGAATCATATCCCCAGCAGGCGATGCAGTAGCAAGATTCCCTCCGACAGTCCCAGCGTTGCGTATTTGCGGTGATCCTATCGTCCTAGCTGATTGCGCTAGGGCTGGAATCAATGTAGCTAAGGGACCTCGCTCTATCTCGCGATACGTCACACAAGAGCCAATGACCACAGAGTCTCCATCGTGCCTCCACCGTTTGAGTTCCTCTATCCGATCAATAGCAATAACTCCTGAGATTTCCCTATGCCTGAAATTAACTTCTACCATGAAGTCAGTGCCCCCAGCGAGAAGTTGTCTCGTCGGGTCTTCAGAGAGTAATTCGCAAAGGTTCTCAGTAGATGAAGCTATTAGGAAATCCATAATGTTTCATGCTACCCAGAAGAAATAAGCTACGAAACGATTTAATGATCCTCTGCTCAGAAGTACCGTTAAGCGTCTAGGACTATTGCCCTGCCATCAGCGGGGGGTAATAGGGGATCATCCGTTGACCAAGGGAAATTAATCCAATTATCTGTTCTTTTCCATACATACTCGCATTTAATGATTGATGGAGTCTTCTCGTATAAAACAGCACTCCTAACATC
>MDTB01123792.1_pt1 | contig 35774 bp, 29 predicted proteins | sample 811161 | NCBI WGS metagenome assembly MDTB01 (sample SAMN05326650, study PRJNA326480) | marine metagenome | isolation source: seawater | place: Mediterranean Sea | collected 2009 | reverse complement strand
TAATCAATAATTATTATGAAAATTAAAACATTAATATCACAGTTTTTTCTATCAACTTTAATTTCTTTGTATGCTTTTAATTTAAATGCAAGTGAAACTTTTAACATAAAACAAATAAGAGAATTTCATGATACTATTTTAACAATTGATACACATATTGATATACCAACTAACTTTGCTACGTCAGAATATGACCCAATGGTTCGAAGCAAGCCAACCCAAAAATTTCATCTGCATACAATGGCTGAGGGAGGACTAGACGCAGTTTTTCTGGTTGTATATGCACAACAAAGAAAGAGAGAATTGGTAAACTATTCTAAAAGTATTTCCGAATCATTTTTAAGATTCCATGCAATTCATAAACTCACAAAGCAACTTCATCCTGATAAAATAGGACTAGCATTATCATCTAATGATATAATCAAACTAAATAACGAGAATAAAAAAATAGCCTTGATAGGTATAGAAAATGGTTTTCCTATCGGTAAAAACCTTACTCTTCTGGAAACCTTTTATGATTATGGAGCAAGGTATTTTGGCTTTCTTCATGATGGTCATAATGATTTGGGAGACTCTGCAAGACCACAGGAAAGGTTAAATGACCCTAAGGAAGAACACAAAGGCCTATCAGAATTAGGAAAAAAAGCGGTTAAGAAACTAAACCAGCTTGGGATAATTTTAGACATCTCGCACTCCTCAGAACAAACCTCTATCGATATTTTAAATTTATCAAAAGCACCAGTTATTGCATCTCATTCAGGAGTTGACGGAATATTAGATCATCCGCGCAACATGAGTGATAAGGAATTATTTGCTCTCAAGGAAAATAATGGCGTAATACAAATTGTTGCTTTTGGTTCTTATCTTTCAGAACCAACAGAGACTCGAGTTAGAGCAATAAATAATTTAAAAAAATCTCTTGGGTATAAAGATTCAGAGAATGTTTCAAATTTTACACAAAAAGATATCAAAGCATTTTATCAAGAATTAGAAAATATAAATAATAGATTTCCATCAGCAAGTGTTTCTGATCTTGTAAATCATATTGATTATGTCGTTAAAACAATTGGGATTAACCATGTTGGAATTTCCTCAGACTTTAACGGTGGAGGAGGAATTAAAGGATGGAACGATCCATCTGAAACACCAAATATAACCGTCGAGCTTTTCAAAAGAGGGTATAGTAAAAATGAAATAAAAAAAATATGGGGAGGTAACTTTCTTCGAGTATTTAGAGATGTTGAGAAATATTCAGAAAAATGGAAGAAAACAAATGAAGGCTAGGCTAATAAATTACCTATTTTTATTTTTGTTATCATCTTGCTCAAGTGCTAAAATTGTTACGACAGAACCTTTGATTAAACCAGAATTAAAGGATAATTTTTTTTTTACAAGAGATGGTATAAGTTTGCCATTTTACTCGTGGGGGGAAAAAGAGAACCCAGACAAAATCATTATTGCTGCCCATAGCTTTAGAGACTTCAGTCTTGCTTATAAACCTATTGGGCAATTTTTAGCAAAAAAGAATATTAGTTTATGGACCTATGACCAACGTGGATTTGGTGATTCACCTTCATTGGGGAAGTGGTCTGGTAAAGAAAATATGATACATGATTTTATTGACTTTTCTAAAGCTGTGATAGCAACCTCAAAAAAAGATATACCTATTATATTAATGGGAGAGAGCATGGGAGCTGCTGTAATACTTGCAGCATTATCACTAGATTGGAATATAAAAAAGCCAGAATTAATTATTCTCTCTGGACCAGGTGTAAGAGAAAATAACCCAAGAAGATATTTATTAAATTTTGGTTTATTAATTGCCAATCAAATCAAATCAGAGAATGAAGTTGTTCTTGAAGAAGCCTATGATAATTCTTTATATGAATATCATGCAAAAAGGTGGTACAAAGATAAGCGAGTTTTTAATAAAATCCGTCTAGATACTTATTATGGACTAATCAAATTAAGCGATTTTGCATCAAATAATACAAAAGACTATGGGATACCGTCACTAATCTTATATGGTACAGATGATTCTCAAATACATAAAAATTCTATATGTGCTCTAGTAAAAAGACTTGGGGATAAAGCTGTTTTAAGAGTTTTTAAAGATAGACCCCATCTTATTTTACAAATGAAGGATCAAAACACTGTCTACAATTTATTAAATAAATGGATAGAAAACCCTGTAAACTCTAGTAAATCGGACTTTATAAACTTTTGTAAATAAATTTTACGAGATACTATCTAATTTAGTACGTCTATCTTATCATAAGCTACGAAACCATAAAATTGATAATAACCTGTTACATTTTTTGATAATCCTGTGAATTCAGGAGATTCAAAAAGGAAAATTGCTGGAGCAGAATCTCTTGTAAGTTTCATAAGTTTTTTTCTAAGTAGAAGTCCCTTCTCCCCGTCCCACTCAATCAAAGCCTGATCAATTAAAGGTTGTAGCTTCCTATCACAATGCCATGGTGCTGAACGATTACATGAATGAGTTTGTAAAGCTCTTAAAGCATCAAAAGTAGGCCATGCTGGCCAAACTAATGAATGGGCGTCAGCACCAGCATGGTCTGGGTCTCTTAAAACAGCTCTAAGATAGGCTGCTGCAGGCATTTGCTTAATAATCATTTTGACCCCTACCTTTGATAGGTCAGATGCAATTTGTTGGAAAATAAGTGAATTTGAGCCTGATCCAGTTTGGGTAATAAATTGAAAGGTAAAACCACTTTCATAACCAGCATCTTTTAGTAAACTTTTAGCAAGATCTGGATCGAAGGGGTATGGTTCAAGGTCTTCGTTATATCCATATGCGTTATGAGAGATCCCTTGGCTTGCAGGTTTAGTTAAACCTCCTAGTAAAGCATCAATTATGGCCTGTTTATTTACAGCATAGTTTAGGGCTTGCCTAACTTTATAATTTCCTATTGGCCCATCTTTTATAGTTACGAATGAAATTGCAGCCACAGAAGCATCTAACCAAGTTTCCATAACTCCGCCGCTAGACTCTACAGTAAGAATATCGTCAGGCCCTAGACCTGTTGCAACGTCTGCTCTATCTGACATCAAGGCTTGAAGTCGTCCTGATGGGTTAGATAAAGCTATTATTTCAAGCTTATCTACTTTTGGAGGCCTCCAAGATGTTATATTTGCATCCATCTCAATAATAGAAGATCCCCATTTCTTAAGCTTAAAGGGTCCAGTACCAATTGGATTTTCTGAATACTTTTGTCGCCCCTGTTCCTTAAAGAGAGTGGGCTCAACCAATAGAAGAGAACCAGCATATCTTGGCATTTCAGGAACTGGTATTTTTGTTATAATATCAACAGTAAGATCATCAACAATTCTAGCAGTTTCCAGAAACGGTATCTCAGTTCTTACTCCATCCCTTAGAGACTCGTCACTTGATAACCAATCCACTGTAGCCTTTAATGACTCCGAGGTTAATTTGGTTCCATTTGAGAAAAAAACATTATCTCTTAGAGTAAAACGCCATGTTTTAGTATCAATATTTTCCCATTGTAATGCTAATCTCGGAAAAATATTACCTTCCTTATCAAATTGAATTAAACCATCAAATATAGCACTATTGGTAAAAGATGTTGGTCTAGCAGTTGAACCAAAGGGATGTCCCAAATATGGTGGGAGAGAATCAACTGCAATACGCAAGATTTTCTCAGCTTGTACCATATTTGAAGCCAAACCAATTGAAAGAATTAAAAAAAACATTCTAAGTTTTGTACATAAATTAAACATATATGTATTTCCAATAATTGATTGCGCACATAAAATTATAGGTCTACTTTTTACCAGAATAAATCGATAAAGTATTTATAATATCCTTACTTAATTTCCAATCTGGAAACATAATCATCATATCTTTTAACCAAGTAGGAGAGAAATTTTTTCCTTTTTCTAACCAAATTTTAAAATAGTATCCAAAAAATTCAGTATCTCCATAAATTAATTTCCAAATAGATTTAGAAAAATCATAAAATTCTCCGTAAGGATCTTTATTTTTATAAGGGTTTAGAATTGATTTTACCTCTTTACCAGTAAAATATTCATATATCTCAGCAGTATTACATAAGACAATAATAGGTAGGTTTTCATCCTTAAGTGATACAAGGTGACCACTTTTTTGTAGCTGTTTTTCCTCCCATTCTATTAATCTCCCAAAATCTTGGATTAACTGCCTAATAGTTTGTCCATAGTTTCTCTCAAAAAGTGAAAAATATTTAAGTTTGATTTCGGACCAAATACTTTTAGTTAATGTAATTTTTTCTAATTCAGAAATCAGAGTGTATGCTTTTTTAATCTCTTTAATTGTTTCCTGATAATTATTAGTATTTTTATTACTCAATTTTTCATGGTGACTCATGTTGTATATAGAATTTTTTTTATCCTTAATAAATTCTCTACATATAAAATTTATATGTGCAGTATTCCCTTGTTTATTCCTAAAGCCTTCTACTCGATAAGACAATTTTTCTATAATTGAAGATACTTCTATAGGGTTTAGGCTCATATATTTACTCAAACACTTTGATCATTATTGCTACTATATCCTATATACTCTAATCTTAAGTAGATTTATTAATTTAATGAGTTTTTTTATGGAAAATAAAGACTTTGATTATATTGTTGTTGGAGCTGGCTCCTCAGGTTGCGTAATCGCAAATAGACTCTCAAAGGATCCTTCTAATAGTGTATTGCTAATTGAAGCTGGAGGCGATGATTGGAATCCAATGATTCACATACCAATTATGTGTGGTGTATTGTATCCTAAAAAAATAAATAACTGGTTTTATAAAAGTCAACCTGACCCAAATTTGAAAAATCGCCAGATATATCTGCCTCGAGGAAAAGTACTTGGAGGTTCATCAGCAATTAACGGTATGGTCTATATCAGGGGTCATCAAAATGATTATGATTTATGGAGACAATCAGGATGTGAAGGATGGGCATTTAAGGATGTGCTTCCTTACTTCATCAAAAGCGAGAACCATTCTTCAAGAAAAGATAATTTTCATGGTGAAAATGGTCCAGTAGGTGTTAGAACTGGAGACACTGAAAATGAATTGTTTGATGCATTTATTAATGCAGGAAACTCTGCTGGATATCCTATTTGTGATGACTTTAACGGAGAGAACCAAGAAGGCTTCGGGAGATATGATTTCACGATTAAAAAAGGAAGAAGACAATCAACATCTGTTGCTTATCTTAAGGGAATAAAAAATAGAAAAAATTTAAAAGTATTAAAACATGCCCATGCGAAAAAAATTATCTTCTCAAATAACAAGGCTGAAGGATTAGTTTATAAGAGATTTGGTTCTGATAGAAAGGTCTTTGCAAATAAAGAAATTATCCTCTCTCTTGGAACATTTAATTCTCCAGCTTTACTTCAAGTATCTGGTATTGGTGATGAAAAAGATCTAAATGAACTTGGCATAGAAGTAATCCATAACTTGCCTGGTGTTGGAAAAAACCTACAAGATCATGTTGCTGTTTATGTTCAGCATTTCTGTAAAAAACCAATTACCATTAAAAGTATGTTTCGTCCTGATGTAGCTAGTAAAGCTTTTTTAGAAGCTGTATTTTTTGGTACAGGCCCTGTCGCCGCCTTTCCGTTAGAGGCAGGGGGTTTTGTTAGAACTAGACCTGAGTTAGACATGCCAGATATACAATTTCATTTTTGCCCAGGTCTTGGTCCAGATATGCCTGGTTCAGATAAACATGGTTTCTTTTCTAATATTTGCCAACTAAGGCCTAATAGTCGTGGATGGGTAACTGCAAGCTCACAATCTAATGAATTACCTCCAAAAATTAATACAAATTTTTTATCACATGAAGATGATCTTAGAACTCTGAGAGATGGTGTAAATATACTCCGAAAAGTATTTTCCCAACCTGCATTTGATGACTTAAAAAGTGATGAAGTGAGCCCTGGAAAAGAGATTGAATCTGAGGAAGGTTTAAATAATTGGATCAAGGAAACTGCTGAAACAATCTACCATCCTGTCGGGACCTGCAAAATGGGAATTGATAGTATGTCTGTAGTAGACCCAAAATTAAAAGTGATTGGAACAGAAAATTTAAGAGTTGCTGACGCTTCCATTATGCCCACCCTTGTTGGTGGAAATACAAATGCCCCTGCAATGATGATAGGAGAAAAAGCTTCTAATCTAATTCTAGAAGAAAATTAATTCATTCTAAAATCATTCTTGCACCCTTTTCAGCAATCATCATTGTAGGAATACTTGTATTCCCGCTAGTAATCTTTGGCATGATTGAAGCGTCAATTACTCTAAGTTTTTGTATTCCATTTAACTTTAATTCATTATTAACAACTGCCTTATTATCATTTCCCATCCTACAAGTTCCTACTGGATGAAAAATAGTGTCAGCTGTCTCTGATATCCAATCATCTATCTCATTATCATCTTCAACTTCTTTACCAGGTGATAACTCTAATTTCCTATATTCATCTAGGGGTGCCTGTAATGATATTTTTCTAATTAACTTGAACGCCTCCCTTAAACATTTTTTATCATTTTCAGAAGAAAAATATTTTGGATCAATTATTGGTTTATCAAATGGATTAGATGATTTTACTGAAATGCTTCCTTTGCTTTCCGGCCTTAACTGATAAGCATTTGTCAAAAAACCATGCTGCATTTGGCCGGACTGAGATGTTGATAAAGAAAGTCCAGGAACAAAAGTTACATGCACATCAGGTCTTTCCAAATTACTGGCTGTTTTCAGAAAGCCACCAACCTCAAGTGGAACTTTTGAAGCAGGTCCCGTCCCAAATAAAAGAGCTCTCATAAAGGAAATAATTGCTCTATCGGGCCTCATTTCTCCAAAAAGTGTTACTGGTTTCCTACAACTATATTTTAAATATATTCCTATATGATCCTGTAAATTTTTCCCTACCTCTGGTAAGTCTTTTTTAACCTTAATCCCCAATTTATTAAGTTTTGTCGAGTCTCCTATTCCTGAGAGCTGAAGAATTTTTGGGGAATTAATTGTACCACTAGACAGAATCACTTCTTGGCTTGCATAAAAAGATGTATCACCCTCCCTTAGCTTTACTTCAACTCCCTTACAGCAATTTCCATCAATAATTAACTTTTTGACATGAGCGTGTGTAATTATTTCTAAATTTTCTCTTGATTTTATTGGTTCTAAAAACGCCTTAGCTGCTGAAACCCTATGACCACCCTTTATATTAAAGTCGTAAGCACCAATTCCTTCTTGAGTTTTACCATTAAAATCATCATTTATCTCAAAACCGCATAGTTTTGCTGAATCTATCCATCTCTCGTAAAGTTCATTTTTAGGCTTTGATTTTTCAGTAAAGAGTTCACCCTCATCCCCATGATAACCATCTCTAATAGAGTGGCTAAAATTTTGCTCAAAAGCCTTAAAGTACTGCAATAATTCTGAGTATGACCAACCCTCCAGACCAAGTTCTCCCCATGAATCGTAATCTCTTTTTTGACCCCGCATATACATCATGCCATTAATAGCAGTTGAGCCTCCAAGGACTTTTCCTCTAGGCCAAACAATTGATCTGGAACTTAAACCTAATTGTGGAATTGTTTGTAACTTCCAATTAAGTGACGGTAAATAATACAAAAATCCTGCATAAAGAGGTATTTTTATTAGTGGGTTCCAGTCTTTACCTCCAGCTTCCAACAAAACAACTTTATGCTTCTTACTTGCAGATAGCCTATTAGCCAAAAGACAACCAGCCGCACCAGCACCAATAACAATATAATCTGCATTTTGTTTCACATCTTTTCCTTACCTTGAATAAATTCTTTTAATCTGATCACAGCGAACTTCTCTATTACCAAAATAATTCTCGAGTGTTTGTAGTTTCTTAGAACAACTTTCAACAGACTGTGGACAACGTGATGCTAGATAACAACCCAATGGGAGATCAACTGGACTAGGTATCTCACCTGACAAATTAAAAATCTTTGGATTATCTATCCTTCTCTGATTTGGATCCAATCCCAGCTCTGAGTCAACTAGAGCACAAGTATAAGGGTGTAAAGGCTTATTAAATATATCCTTTGTTGACCCAAATTCGACAACTTGCCCAAGATACATTACTGCCACTTTATCGCATATGCTTATAACTGATCTTAGGTCATGTGAAATAAATAAATAAGATACTCCGTAATCCTCTCTTATTTTCTTTAATAAAGTAAGAATCTTTTCCCTATCACTTGGTGCAACTAGCGATGTAGGTTCATCAAGAACAATAAACTCGGGAGACGCAAGGATCGCCCTAGCTATTGCAAGCCTTTGTAACATTCCTGGACTGATATTCCTTGGATAATTAAATAAAATATGTTCATCAATATCAAAATCTTTTATTATCTTTTTTATTGTATTATGTTTTCTCTTAGTATTTGATAATGGATTGTTAAACGATTCCATTAATGACTGTATAATCTTCCACCTTGGGTCAAAACTATCATGAGGATCTTGTTGAACGATTTGTATTCGTTTTCTTAATTTTCTTAATTCTTTTAATGAGACTTTCTCTAAATCAATTCCATCAAAAATTAAATTACCATCGTCAGGATTTAATAATTTAAGTATACATTTTCCAACTGTGGACTTTCCTGAACCAGACTCACCTACAAGACCAACAATCTCATTCTTCCTTATTGAAAGTGAAAAATTTTCGACTGCTTGTAGAGTCTTTTTTGAATCTTTAATAGAAAATGTTTTTCTTAAATTCTTAATATTATAAATAATCTTTTGAGTATCATTTTCTTTCTTAAATATTTTTCTAGCTGTTAGTTTATTATTTTTTAAACCATTAAAATAGGTTTTTACTTCTTCATTTTTTGTAATAGTACCCTTCTCCATTTCAACCACTGTATCACAGTAATTTGCAAGTATTCCTCTGTCTTGGGTACAAATAATAATTGTCACGCCTGTATTTTTTGATGTTTTCCAAATTGTATCTAAAAACTGAGCTTGTACAGTAACATCTAGCCCACTCGTTGGCTCATCCGCAATAATTATTGATGGTTTAGTTGATAATGCTAGTGCAATTAATACTCTCTGGGCCATTCCACCAGAAAGTTCATGAGCAAATGAATTAATCCGCCTTTTAGGATCATTAATTCCAACCAGTTTAAGCATTTCTTCTGGTCTAAAAGACTCATTAGAGTTAGCTCTTCCTATGTGCTTATTCCAAACACGTGAAATTTGGTAGCCAACTGTGTACATAGGATTCAGAGCAGCTCGAGGATTCTGAACTATTAAGGAAATTTCTTTTCCCCTTATTCTCTCTAATTCTTTTTCTTCTAAATTGATTAGGTTGGTATTATTAAGAAAAACAGAACCAGAACTAATCTTACAATTTCTGAAGGAAAAACCTAGTAGTGAGTATGCCAAGGCAGACTTTCCTGAACCACTACCACCAGTAATACCAATAATTTCCCCTTTATAAGCATTAAAGTTTATTGGGCCAATTATTTTCTCTCTCGTTCTCAGATTTAAAACTGAAAGATCTTTAACAGATAAAACTATTTCTGGCTTATCTATCATAGTTTTTCTCTATAAAATTTCCACAGACCGCAAATGCAAAAACTGTCAATGAAGTTGCTACTCCTGGAAAAACACTAGGCCACCAATCACCAAGAACAAGTTGGCCTGCTCCAGAGGCAATCATAGAACCCCATTCAGGCGTTGGGGGCCTAACCCCTGCACCAACAAAACTTAATCCCGCAGTGAGTAAAATAGCAAAACCAATTGTTATTGAAAATTGAACAAGTGATGGGCCAAGTGCATTTGGAAGAATATGCCTTATAGCAATATAAAACTCGGTTTTCCCCGAAACCCTTGAAGCATAAATAAAACCTCTATTTACCAATGACAAAACTTCTGTTCTTGTTAACCTTAAATAGATAGGAGTATACAGAAGCGACATAGCCAAAATAATATTTACCCATGTACGCCCTGCAAGTGCAACAAGAATCATTGCTGTGATAAAAACAGGGAAAGATTGAAGAAGGTCAAATAACCTTAGTAATGCTTCAGTGAGAATATTTCTAAAGTAACCAAGTATTACACCAAGAAATACACCTAAACTTGCACTAATAATATTTGCACTAAAGGCTATTATAAGATCTGTCCTTACTGCTGCTATTGTCCTGCTGAAAACATCAAGTCCTGATGAGTCGGTCCCAAACCAATGTGGGGAGGGAAGGTCGTTTACAAAAACATCCCATAACAAAGATGGCCAGCTTGAAAAAGGAGGAGGCCCCTTCGAAACTGTATTTGTCACCATCGTAGGGTCGTATGGAACTATAAATTCTCCGAAGATTGCCAAAAATATAACTGCTCCGGTTATTATAAATCCAAAAATATCCAGCAAACTAATTTTAATTTTTTTATCGCTCATAACTTAATTCTTGGGTCTACCAATGCGTGTAAAATATCTACAATTAAAAAAATTAGTAAGGTAATTGAAGAGATAGTAAGGACAACTCCCTGAATAGCAGGATAATCAAATGCTAAAATAGAGTTTATGGAATATTGTCCGATCCCACTTATAGAGAATATTCTTTCAATTAGAACAGCTCCTCCAATCATATAACCAAAAAGTATACCTATTAATGTTATTGTTGGAGAGATTGAAACTCTTAAAGCATCTCTAGCAACCCTCATGCTTGAAATTCCTGATGCTCTAGCATAAAGAATATAGTCTGCTTGTAATGCTTGAATTAGATTTTCTCGAACCATTTTAATAATTGGTCCGCTTAAAACAAATGCTAATGTTAAAACAGGTAAGGTTAAGTACCACAATGCTTCTAATAATATATCAAAACGACCAGCTAAAATTGCATCAATTGTTATAGCACCTGTAATTACTATTGGCGCCTCTGTGAGCGGAGATAATCTTCCTAAAGGACCAGGAGCTATACCAAAATAAACAAAAAATATGAATATAAAAAGTATTCCCCAACTAAACTCAGGTTGTGAGCCTGCAAAAAGGCTATAAACCATTGTACCCTTATCAGCGATACCACCAGGATTAGCCGCGCCCCATAACCCAACAGGTATACTGATACCTGCAGCAAAAATGAAAGCTAGAGTAATTAGTTCAAGTGTCACAGGTAAAAACTTTTTAATTTCTTGTGTTACCTCCTCTCCTGAAACCCAGGATTTTCCTAAATCACCACTTATAAGGCCAAGACTATTTTTATCCCCCAAAAGAAAACCTTGAAACTGCTTACCAATAGACCTGTCTAAACCTAGAGACATCTCTGCCTGTAAATAAGCCTCTTTACTAGCATTCATTCCAACAAATCTAGAAACAGGGTCTGCAGGAAGTAGCCTTATTAGAAAGAATACTGCAATTACAAGAAAGGTTATTTGAAAAAGCGCAAGTAATAGTCTCTTAATTAAAAATTTCCACATCACTTACTATCCATACTCAAATCAAAAAAACGAATACCGTTATCAGGATACCAAACAAAACCATTAATATTTTCTTTTGCCCCCCAGCGAGTTTTGTATTCAGCTATAGGTAGCCATGCAATATCTTCTTCTAAGTATTGGTAAATTTCTGTGATTAGTTTAAACCTTTCCTCCTCATCTTCAGACACGCGTGCCTTAGCCCATAAGCCATCTACTTTCCTATTACTGTAATTGACCATATTATTTACACCCCCTGCGTCAGCTGAAGCAAAAAAAAGCTGAACAGCATAACCTGCATCTACAACTATAGGTTTTTCTTCACTATTTATAGCAAACGGTAAATCTCTCTTAACAAGCTGTCGGTCACCGTACTGAGTTAAGGGAATTGGGTCGAGTTCAACTGGAAATCCTGCTTTTCTCATCTCTGTTCTTATCGCCGTTGCAATTGGGGCGAGAATATCTTCTTTCTCTGAAACATAGGAAAGTTTAAATGAATCTTTATAAACCAAAAGGTCTTCGGGAGAAAAGTATCCTTCAGAATTAAGTATCTCTTTTGCTTTATCTATACCATTCCATTTAAGATCAAATTTAGATTCTGCACCAGGATATCTAGAGGGGACTAAACTTCTCCATATTGATGCTTGATTGAAATATCCATTTTTTATTATCCACTTATATGGAATTGTTGCGGCAACTGCACGTCTGATATTAAGGTTATTAAAGGGTGGAGTTTTAAAATTCATATGAAGAAATAGATTTTGGTTGCCAGTAATACCAACAACTTTTATCCCATTAAATTCGCTTAACTTATTAAACTCCCTAGGGGTAAGACCATAAGCAATGTCAGCCTGATGCATTCGCATTATAATAAATCTATTTGAAGATTGAGGTATCCTTTTAAAAATTACTCTTTTAATCCTCGGTTCTCCACGATAATAGTTTTTATTTGCTTTTATAATAAACTCATTACCTTTAGACCAACTTTCAAGACAGTAAGGGCCAAAACCGGGTAAAGATATATTATTTATATAATTATGACTCCATGGGTCTTCTTCTGATGAGTTTTTTTTTGCCTCTATGCTATCAAATACTCTTATTCCAAATGTTGAAAGAGCAGGTAAAAAGAGCTTGTTTGGAGCAGATTGCTTGATCTCTACAGTATACCTATCAATTTTTTTTACTTCATCTCCCAATTTCCGAGCACCAGGATTAGACAGAACCTCGTTATCGAATCCTTTGATTGATGCAACACTTGAAAGAAACCACCCAATTGGTGCCGCTCCTGTAACTGATTTAGCACGTGCAAATGTATATATTATATCATCTGCTGTTAATTCATTACCTGCACAGCTAATAACATTCTCTCGTAATTTAAAAGTCCAAGTTAGATTCTTTTTATCAAAGAACCATTCTTTAGCCAGTCTTCCTTCAAATTTTTCAAAATTTAGAGACCTTACCTCACCAATATTATCTGTATCAATAGCATAATCTATCAGCGCATCTTGTAAATTAACAATACCTATTTGACTCTCTGGGATTGATGCAGCAGGTCCATCATTATTTAGACCTACTGGAACATCTTGTGTTAGATAAATTATTGAATCTTTTGTATTGGTATCTTGTTGCACGCTACAAGAGGACAAGAAAGAAAAGATTAAGAACATGAGAAGTTGGTAAATCTGTGTATTAATTTTTCTCATTTTAAACTTACCTTAATAATTCTAGAGACTTAAGAGAATTACAATAAAAAAATTATAACTAAAACTGCCTATCAGGAATATCTTTAAATAAATTTTCTTCTATTTTTTCTGGACTTGGGTATGCAATTTTTGAATGAGTTATTCCGAAATCTAGGAACATCTCACAAGTTTTAAATGCAATTATTCCTGGGTTTAGGACAGGGACTTTCAAGTTCTCTTTTAAAAAATTATAACTTTGATGCATAGTTGTTGAACCAATAATTATTACATCTGCTCCATCTTGGTCTATGGCCTGAATGCTTTGATCAAGCAATTTTTTAAAAACAAAATCTTCTTTACCAGATAATAGCTCTTTTGCATCTGGACGTACATTAATTGATCTTATTGAAGCACACCTATTAACTATTCCTTCTTCTTGTAATATTCTCTCATACATATAATTCCATTTATTCCACATAGTTATAACACTAAATTTTTTGCCAAGCATACATGCTGTTAAGAAAGATGTATGACCTGGCCCAAAAACAGGTATATTTAATCTGGAACGCAAACCTTTTAATCCACTATCAGACATCGAGTTTACGCATACAGCACTATACCCCTCTGCTTCAGCATTTTCTCCAGATGAAATAACAAAAATATCAGATAAAGCTGATTCATAATAACTATCTAAAATATCAGCTCCATTTTTCGTTGCTACCCATTCATAATCAATATCTCTACGTTTTAGAGTTTTCGGAAACTGTGATTTGAAGCCCTCAATTGCATCTTTAGGCATAGGCACAGGAAGAATAACTTTAATTTTTTTTTGCACGCTTTTATCCAAATTTTAAAACAAGCAGCATATAAATAACTTACGGTCTATTTTATTTTTTCAAACTTTGCTGCCTCTTCTGAACCACTGGTTGCTGACCCTTCACTATACGAATGCTTTCCTGTTCCGGCTAAAGCACCCCCATCAACAATTAAATATTCGTCACGGATTGGCCTATTATCGAGATAACACTCTAAAATCTCTCTCACTCCTGCAGCATAACGAGCTTGAGCTGAAAGAGAAGTTCCCGAAGTATGTGGTGTCATTGCATGATTTGGCATTGAACGCCATGGGTGATCTTGAGGTGGTGGCTGAGGAAACCATACATCTCCTGCGTAACCTGCAAGCTGTCCGGTTTCTAGAGCATTTGCAATTGCATCTTTATCACATATTTTTCCACGGGCTGTATTAACAATATATGAACCTCTCTTCATCAAGCTTATCATTTTTTCGTCAAATAAATGTTCAGTTTCAGGATGTAAGGGGCAGTTTATAGTTACAACATCACACACCCTGACCATTGACTCTACACTATCATGAAAGGTTAAATTTAATTCTTTCTCCACATTTTCAGGTAATCTATGCCTGTCAAAATAATGCAAAGAAACATCAAAGGGGTGCAATCTTCTTAAAACGGCAAGACCAATTCTTCCAGAAGCAACTGATCCGACTTGCATACCCTCTAAATCGTAAGAACGTGAAATACAATCTGCAATATTCCATCCCCCTTTAACAACCCAATTATACATAGGAATATAATTTCTAACGAGACTTAATATCATCATTACAACATGTTCCGATACACTTATACTGTTACAAAAAGTAACCTCTGCAACTGTAATTTTATTATCTATAGCAGATTGGAGATCAACATGGTCTGAACCTATACCAGCTGTAATAGCTAATTTAAGTTTGGGAGATTTTGCAACTCTCTCTGAAGTAAGATATGCCGGAAAGAAAGGTTGGGAAATAACAACATCAGCGTCAACTATCTCCTTATCAAGAACTGAGTTATCTCCATCCTTACTTGATGTTACTATAAAACTATGACCTCTTTCCTCTAAAAACTTTCTTAACCCCAGCTCCCCAGATACAGACCCCAAAAGCTGGCCAGGTGTAAAATCAATATTTTTAGGTGATGGCATTTTTTGTCCATCAGGATACTTTTCAAGCTTTGGAATACTATCTCTAGCGTATGATTTTGGGTAACCTTCCACTGGATCGTCATACAAAACACAAACAACTTTTAATTTTTCTTTCGACATTTAATACCCCCTCTTAAAATAAAATAATTTAGAGAATACTATCTTAGTGAACGCATATCGTCTAGGTTCCAAATCTGAAAGATTTAAGTATTAACTAATAATCTTTTGTTTTTCTAATTCTATCCGTGAGAAAAAAAGGTAAATATGTTAATATTATTATGAAAAGACCCAGTAGAAACATGCCAAGTATATGATAAGGCGGATCTGGAAAAAGATTTATTACAGTTGTGCTATTTGGTTTATTTGCTAAATACCAAAAATTGGCCTCACTTCCCAAGATTGGGTTTATAAAATATATAATAAACATTACAAAAATACTTACTGCAATCACCATTAACATATCATTAAAGAATGGCCTCATATTGAGTGCAATTAAAGAATAAAAAACAGCTAATAAGATAAGACCATGAGCACAATAAAATAAGAAATATTCTAAATGAGGGAAGCCATACTTTACAGTTGGAGTAACCAAAGCCATACCACCACCACCTATTGACCAAAAAAAAGCACAGTTAAAAAATATTTTTCTTCTTGTAAAAAGAAAATAAGCTATCGCAAGTGCCGACATATCACACATATGTAGAGGTATAGCCTCTTGCCAAGAGTATTCAAATAACGAGGTGGTATAAATTCCTGATATTTCATGTGCAATGAGCAAAGAGGCAATAACATAACCCATTCTTTTCTTAACTAACTCACCTTTATTCTTAAAGAACAGAGGGATGGCAAAGACAAAAAAAAGTACAATAAAGATTGTAAAAAAATGTTCTACAGAAAAAATACTAAAAGCAGATTCTGTTATGATAAGACTCTCCCGAAGATAAACTTACAAAATAGAAAAGCTAAAGATTCATTTTTTAATACTAAAAATATAATATTAACTAAAAACTCTTAACTTTTAAATATTTATGGAGTTTAGAAAGAATCAAATTAAAAAAAACTAAGCATGTTTTTTAAGTTTTTTTCTTTCAAGTGTTATTTTGCTCTCGACATGACTGATCATAATCTTACGCATTTTGACAGCTCTTTCGAAATCAGAAAATGAGTACTCTCTTATATCATCTTTAGACAAACGCAAACTAAATGTATAGAAAGAACCATTCTTTTGAACAGAAGAAACAGAACCTCTAGCAACTTTCTCACTATTAAACCTTACGCCAAAATTTGATTTGATAATTTTAGACATATAAATTACCTCCAAAAATTGTAATTAAAAAGAATCGGGAGATGGGTTTTATTTAATTATTTCATATTTGTAAACCCCAAATCTTATAAATTCCTAAAAACATTTAAGAAATACTTTATTATGCTTATTATATGCTAAGATTTTTAATAAATTATTGTAATCATTATGAAAATTTTACTATTTTAAACAGGGATAAGCATAATGTCGCTAAAAAGAATGTTCATTGACGGTGAATTTGGTCAAATGCACGTAAGAATGTCGGAGAAAAACTCCCAACAAAATCAATACTCCCTGTATTGTATCCACCAGAGTCCATCTTCTAGCGTTGTTTATAACTCAATTATCATGAAGCTAGGTAACTCGCGATTAGTTGTAGCAGGAGATACTCCAGGGTTTGGGGAGTCAGACAGACCAAAATTTTTACCTGAAATAAGTGATTACGCTAAAGCACATGCCGGTATTTTAGATAAATTAAATATTACAGATAAAGTTGACTTAATGGGCTACTTCACAGGTTCCAAAATCGCTATTGAACTTGCTTTACAGAGGCCCGACAAGATTCGCAAACTTATTCTTTTTGGAATACCAATATATACAAACAAAGAACTATCTGATGAAAAAAAATTATATAGAAAAGATGAATACACGTGGGATGGTAAACATCTAATGAACTGGTGGGAACATTTAAAAAAAAGTACACCTGATGAATACCCAATAGAATTATTTATTTCACATTTTTCTGAAATACAAAGGGGCGGAGTTAATTCATGGTGGGGACATCGCGCAGCATTTAATTACAAACCTGAGATTCACTTGTCAAAACTTAGCTTACCCGTGCTAATATTTTGCACAGAAGATCCCCAAGGTTACAAATCAATGAAAGCAGAAAGGCTGATTAAAAATTGCAGATTAATAAATCTACCATTCAAAGGACAGGGAGCGCTAGATTTACATACCAGTACTATCACTAAATACATGTTAGAGTTTCTGGACGACAATGAGTAAGAAAATGAATATCTTTTACAGAACTTTAATAATTTTTCTTCTGTTAATCAATTTTTGTAACGCTAAAGAGTTAAGAGTTATAGTACCTGATATGCCAGTTTTCAAAGGTAATCCGTTTACTGGCCTTGGGTCTCCAACAATTTATACTTGGTCTGCCTTATTTGATGCACTTACTTGGGTAGATAAAGAAGGAAGTGTTAAACCAAGCCTAGCTACAAAATGGGTGAATATTGACCCAAATACCTGGAGGTTTCATCTAAGGCCAAATGTAATTTTTCATAACAAAGAACCCTTTAATAGCAAAGCTGTATTGACAACAATTAATTGGTTAAAAAGCAAACCAGGTAAAATAACAACAACAGGTAAAGATATTGATGCAATAATTGAGTCTGCTAAAATAATCTCTCCGCATATTATTGAAATTAGAACCTACAATCCCGACGCTATTCTTCCCGCTAACATTAGCGAGATGCATATACCTGCTCCTAATTCCTGGACAGAGCTTGGAGCTGAAAAGTTTGCTCTATCTCCCTCAGGCACAGGTCCATTTAAAATTATTAATTGGACTGAAAACGGCGTTAAAATGAATGTCTTTTATGAATCTTGGCGACCATCTAAGAATATAAAATATTTAACAATTTTTGAAGTACCAGAACGTATTGGAAGAGTGCAAGCATTACTATCAAATCAAACAGATATTGCTATTGGACTGGCCTATGATGATATAGAAATAATTGAGGATGCAGGATATAAAACAATGCTAGAACCTGCACCGCTTGTGTCTGCATTGCAGTTTGTTAGTATAAGGCCAAATGAGCCATTCTCCGATAAACGCGTTAGGATTGCAGCAAATTTGGCGGTTAATAGAAATCTTATTGCACAAACAATTTTAAAGAACATTGCTATACCTGCCAATCAACCTGCGGCTAATCATTCTTATGGATTTAACCCTCAAATAAAAGATTATCCTTTTGATCCGCATAGGGCAAAGATACTTTTAGATGAAGCTGGTTATCCGAATGGATTCAAGGGGCGTATGGAGGTAGCAATAGAGGCAACGGTACCCGCCGCATTAGAAACACAGATACAAGTAGCATCTGACTTAAGAAAGATTGGAATTAAATTAGATGTAATTCCGATTCAATTCGCTTCTTGGTTAAGAAAATGGTACGGAGGGCCTCTTTCAAAGTCTGTTGATTTCCCTGAAATGTTCTCCTTAAACATAGTACTTGGCCCCCAACTAGACGTTGGAAGAATATTCAGGACACATTCTTGTGAGAAAAAAATTAATGGATATTTTGGTTTTTACTGTGACCCAGAAATTATGCCTTTAATTAGAGCATCCCGTAGAGAGTTTAATCCACAAAAAAGAAAGAAAATACTGCATAAAATTATGGATAACTATAATAGCAATCCATCTGCAATATACCTTTTTACTCTAAAAGATGTTACTGGCTTGAACAGTAAAATTTATGGTCTGACTAATACAAATAGAAACTATTCTTATGAGAAAGTTTTAATAAAATAATTAGAAATAACTACTCAGCTGCTTGGGTTCGTTTAAACTGTTTCTTTTCGGTAGATTCTTTCATTGCAGAGGTAGAAGATGTTCCTCCTGATAAAACTTCACTAACAGCGTCAAAATATCCAGTACCAACTTCTCGTTGATGACGAACTGCAGAGTATCCCTTTTCTTCAGCAGAAAATTCCATTTGCTGCAAACGAGAATAGGCTGCCATTCCCTCTTTACTATAGCTTTTAGCCAGATCAAACATTCCATAATTAAGCTGATGAAAACCTGCCAAAGTAACAAATTGAAATTTATATCCCATTTTGGCAATTTTAGATTGGAATTCTGCTATGATATCTTCAGATAAATTTGCCTTCCAATTAAATGAAGGTGAGCAATTATAAGCTAACATCTTTCCTGGATATTCTTTATGAATTGCGTCAGCAAACTTCTGTGCATCGTCAAGATTTGGAGTTGAAGTTTCCCACCAAAGTAAATCTGCATATGGAGCATAACTCAAACCTCTTGCTATACAGGAATCAACACCATTATGTATGTTAAAAAATCCCTCTGGAGTTCTCTCATTATCTTTAATAAATGGCTTATCTCTCTCATCTATATCACTTGTAATAAGTTTTGCACTTTCAGCATCCGTCCTCGCAATGATTATAGTTGACACTCCCATTACATCGGCAGCTAACCTTGCTGCCAAAAGAGTTCTAATATGCTGAGCTGTTGGAATTAAAACTTTACCACCAAGATGTCCGCACTTCTTTTCGGATGACAATTGATCTTCAAAATGCACACCAGCAGCACCCGCTTCGATAAAGTTCTTCATTATTTCAAAAGCGTTCAGAGGACCCCCAAAGCCTGCCTCAGCATCTGCAACTACAGGAGCAAACCAATTTTTAGTTACATTACCTTCTGATGTTTCGATTTGGTCAGCTCTTTGAAGTGCATTATTAATCCTCTTACAAAGTTCTGGGCCTGAATTTGCTGGATATAAACTTTGGTCAGGAAACATTGATGAAGCAGTATTGCTATCTGCAGCTACTTGCCAACCAGATAAATAAATTGCTTCAAGGCCAGCCCTAACCATTTGCATAGCCTGGTTACCAGAGAGTGCGCCTAAAGCATGAACATAATCTTTTGAGTTTAGAAGCTGCCATAATCTATTTGCTCCATGCTCAGCAAATGTACTATGAGGCAAAAGCGAACCCCTTAATCTTTTAACATCGTTAACACTATAGTTTCTCTTTATATTATCAAAACGACCATTTTGCATGGATGGTATTAATGATTTAATATTTTCTTCTTTCATTTTAGTGGCTCCAAGAGTTTCTGGTTTTCATTTGATAATAATTGTGTGTAAGCAGGAATAGTAAGGAATTCTTCAAATGTTTGACTTAATACTATTTCTCTAAATAGTTCAGTTGCCTGTTTTAAAAATTCATTTTGTTTTTGGCCTTCTGAAATTATATGCATTTGCTCATTTACAAGTTTATTGACTAATTCTGGAGTAATTATTTTTCCATTATCTATTTTTGCTGAATGCTTAATCCACTGCCAGATTTGTGCCCTAGAGATTTCTGCTGTAGCTGCATCCTCCATTAAATTGTTTATAGGGACACACCCCACTCCACTTAACCATGCTGTAATATATTTTATACCAACCTGAATATTTTGTTCTAAACCATCATGAGTTATAACCCCAGGAGGAATACCCATTAATTCTACATGTTCATCTAAAGTAAAATTCAAAGGGTTATCAATTTGGTTTTTTTCGGGCATGAAATTATTAAATTTTTCTAAGGCTACTGGTACTAAACCAGGATGGGCTACCCAAGTTCCATCATGACCATCTTTAACTTCCCTCTCTTTATCTAATTCAACTTTTTTAATTGCTGCACTATTTGCCACCGGATCATCTTTAATGGGTATTTGGGCTGCCATGCCACCCATTGCATGTATTCCGCGTGAGTGACATGTTTTAATTAGTAGTTTGCTATACGTCCTTAGGTATTTAGTATCCATCGTGACTAAGGACCTATCAGGGAAGATAAAGTCTTTTCTACTTTTAAATTTCTTAATTTTACTAAATATGTAATCCCATCTACCACAATTCAGACCTGCAATATAATCTTTTAACTCAAAAATGATTTCATTCATTTGAAAGCCAGCCGTTATTGTTTCAATAAGCACTGTTACTCTTGTAGTTCCAGTCTCTAAATTTAAATAATTTTCACTATATTTAATAATATTTTTCCACAACCTGGCTTCTTTGTAACTTTCGATCTTAGGAATATAGAAAAAAGGACCAAGACCCTTCTTAGATAAGGTTTTGGCATTATGGTAAAAGAAAAGACCAAAATCAAATAATGAAGCTGATATTGCCTTTTGATTGATTTGAATATGATATTCGTTGAGATGAAGACCTCTAGGCCTTACTATTAATATAGCTGGATTATCATTTAATTCATAAAATTTACCTTTAATCTTATCTTTTAAGCTAATAGAACCAGAAACTGCATCAAATAAATTTTTTTGGCCTGATATTATATTGTCCCATGTCGGTGAACATGAATCCTCAAAATCTGCCATGAAAACATTTGCACCTGAATTCATACCATTGATAATCATTTTCCGGTCTACTGGTCCTGTAATTTCGACTCTTCTATCAACTAAGGCTGAAGGCGGGTTAGCTGCTTTCCAATTAGACTCTCTAATCTCTAAAGTTTCATTTAAAAAAGAAGGATTCCATCCATCATCCAATTTATTTTGGACGACTTGCCTATGTCTAATAAGATCTTCTCTTTCAAGGTCAAAGTTTTCGTGAAGACATGTAAGGAATTTGAGTGCATCATCCGTAAGAACATCATCTTCAAATTCATGATGAGTTCGGCTGAACTTTATAGCCTCGTTTAGGCTTTGTGGATTGTTATTTGAATTCATATTAAATTTATCAATCTACATTTTTCCATAATTTAAATACGTAATTTATTTATAATGCGATCAATTTTAAATGGAAAAAATTCATTATTAGGCCTCAAATTAATAAGGATTTACAAAAATAAATTAAGACTTAATTTTTATCTTTCGCTAGGGTATCTAATAGTATTGATGATTTTAAATTACAACAAATAAATGAATGCAGATAAATGAAATATAACTCTTTTAACCCTACCCAAAAAATTCTCATGGGACCTGGTCCATCAAATATTGATCCACGTGTAATGGAATCAATGTCTAAAAATATAATTGGGCACCTTGATCCTGAATTTATTGAGTTAATGAATGAAATAAAGAATCTTCTACGTTACGCTTTCCAGACAAAAAATGAACTAACTTTTCCCCTATCTGCCCCAGGCTCAGCTGGAATGGAAACCTGCTTTGTAAACCTGGTAGAGCCCGGCGATAAGGTTATTGTTTGTATCAACGGTGTATTTGGTGGCCGAATGAAGGAAAATGTTGAACGTTGTGGTGGTTATCCAATTATCATTGAGGATAAGTGGGGCACACCAATAGACCTAAACAAGGTTGAAATAGCCCTTAAACAGAATCCTGATACAAAAATCCTTGCTTTTGTTCATGCTGAAACATCGACTGGAGTTTGCTCAGATGCAATGGAATTGTCAAATTTAGCTAAATCATATGATTGTTTGACAATCATGGATACTGTGACTTCTCTTGCGGGCATTCCTATTCATCTTGATGAGTGGAAGATTGATGCTGTCTATTCTGGAAGCCAAAAATGCCTATCTTGTCCTCCAGGCTTATCCCCACTAAGTTTTTCTGAGAATGCATTAACAGTTGTTAAAAATCGTAAAACTAAAGTACAAAGTTGGTTTATGGACCTTTCCCTTGTAATGCAATATTGGCAAGGCGGTTCTTCCAGAGCGTATCATCATACAGCCCCAATAAATGCAATGTATGCCCTTTATGAGAGTTTAAGAATTTTAAATGAAGAAGGACTTGAGAATTCATGGAAAAGACATGAGGCTGTTCATTTAGAGCTAAAAAAAGGATTAGAAAACCTTGGCTTCTCTTTTCTTGTAGATGAAAAATCAAGACTTCCCCAGCTGAATGCTATTTTGCTTCCCGATAAAATCAAATCTAATGAGGCGGAAATTAGAGCCAGACTTCTAAGAGAATATAATCTTGAAATTGGTGCAGGTTTGGGGGCACTATCTGGAAAAATTTGGCGAATAGGCCTAATGGGATATGGCGCATCTTTAAACAACGTCAAAACTTGTATTAATGCACTATCGGAAATTATTTAATCAATTTTGAAAAAAATAAATTTTATATATTTCTTATATTTTTATAATTCTGTGTTGCACATTTATTAAAAATATTGAAAGTTTCATGACATTATTTATTCTTGAATTACAAAAGCTAATACAAAGAGCTTAATTAATTGATCAAGTTTCTATAGATTTATGTTGCAATATATGCATTGAGTAGAACAATGAATATTTATATAAAAGAACAAAGTATAAAAGATCCTTTATCGCATTGCCAAGCTCGACCATTAAAAATTGCTCTTTTTTCTGGAAACTATAATTATGTTATGGACGGCCCTGTCAGAGCACTAAATAAGCTTGTTAGCCACCTTGAGAAAAAAGACATGAATGTTCTTGTTTTTTCTCCTACAACTAAAAATGCCAACTTTAAACATGCAGGTACACTTATTTCGGTACCATCTCTTGCACTGCCTGGTCGAAGTGAATATAGGCTAGGACTTGGAATACGTGGTTCAGTTCAAAAAAAGCTTGAGCAATTTGACGCTGACCTCTTCCATATCGCAGTCCCGGATTATCTAGGTTATAGTGCACTAAAACTTGCAAAACGATGGAGAATCCCTGCGGTTTCCTCATTTCATACCCGTTTTGAAACTTATCTAAAGTACTATAATGCTGATTGGGCTAAAGAATACATAATAAAGTATATGCGCTATTTCTATAATTCTTGCGAGCATGTTTATGCACCTTGTAAGTCTATGGCTCAAGAACTGGCTGGCAACTCTATGGGCAAGGATGTACGTATTTGGAGTAGGGGTGTTAATCGTTCAGTCTTTAACCCGTCGATGCGAAATATCAAGTGGAGAAAGACACTTGGTATTTCTGATAATGATATTGTAGTAGGGTTTGTTGGTAGATTAGTCTTAGAAAAAGGGCTAGATGTATTTGTAGAAACTATTAAATATATAGAAAATAGAGGCATTAATCATAAAATTCTAATAGTTGGCGAAGGGCCTGAGAGGTATGCATTACAAAAGCGTCTACCTAAAGCAATTTTTACAGGTTTCCTTGAAGGCAATGATCTTGCTAAAGCATATGCATCCTCAGATATTTTTTTTAACCCAAGCCAAACAGAAACATTTGGAAATGTTACCTTAGAAGCAATGGCCTCTGGTCTACCGTGCTTATGTGCCAATGCAACTGGAAGCAGGTCACTGGTAGTTAATGGCCAAAATGGATATCTAATTGATCCAAATAATGTTCCCCTCTATGCTCAAACCTTAACAAAAATGATAAATAACCCTAAATACCGTAAACTTATGGGTAATAATTCCTATGAAAAATCAAAACGCTATGACTGGGATTCAATCCTTGAAAGTATGATTAAGAATTATAGACAAGCAATACTAAGTTACCAAAAATGTCAGATCAATAATCTTAATATGCAAAATAGTCTTCATGTTCCATCAATTGTTAATCCAGCTGAGTGATTCATTGAAGAACAAGAAAATTATTCTTTCTTTACTTTTAAGTTTTATATATCCTTATTACGAAAGTTCAGCAAACATTACTAATCAAAAATCTTTTTTTTACAATAATGAAGCTCGGTTTTAAATATATCAGTGGTTTTATTTCATCAAAAAATAAACCTCATCTCAAGTTTAAAAAAGGTGTTTTGTTTATAATTCGAGTCATCTTTTTTGGATTTATCTTAGTATATCTAGGTTATAAAGTATCAATAATAGGTTGGAATGATGTTCTTATGGCAATGCCAAAAGTACCCTCATTCTATCTTCTTTTTATTATTATATATTTCACCCAGCCTATATTGGAGTTCATAGTATACCGACTTTTATGGAAATTATCCTTTTTAAACAGTATTCATATTTTTCTTCGTAAAAGAGTATTTAATTTTGGAGTAATCGATTATTTCGGTGATCTATTTTTCTTCAATTGGGCTTGTAATAATCTTAATTATTCCAACGTACACATTTTTTCAAAAATCAAAGATGTAAACATTTTATCTGGATTGTCATCTAATCTTTTAACTATTTTTTTGATTGCTCTAATTTTCTTTTCTGGTCAAATTGATTTCGTACTCTCATCGAACCCCAAAAATCTTTCATACATAATATTTTCTATACTTATTGGACTAATTATGCTGTTAGTTTTTATATTCTTAAATAAGTATCTTTTGGAATTAAGTAATAAAATTGCAGCCATCGTATTTAGCATCCATACTCTTAGGTTATTATTTCTCACTACCTTGCAAATGCTTCAGTGGACTCTTGTATTACCAGAAATTCCTCTCTCTTCATGGCTATTATTTCTAACAGCAAGTATGCTTGTTACTCGCGTACCATTAATTCCAAATAAAGATTTAACTCTTTCAGCTTTAAACGTTAGTCTAGCTGGATATATAAATGCAGATATTACAGTTCTAACCGCTCTTTTTTTAGTCTCAGGTGCTCTTAATCAATTTTTCAATTTCTTTATTTTTTTTATAACATCTTTTAACTTTAATAAGTCTAATCATAACATATAAAAATATATATTTAGATAACTCAAAATAAGTTACCAATTTATGAAATATAATTTATGAAAATTGTTGAAGTTGCAGAATTCTATAGTGAACGAGGTGGAGGCGTAAAAACCTATACTCACCAAAAACTAGACTCATCTGCTGCGCTTGGACATTCAACAACGATTATAGCCCCAGGAAAATCAAATAATGAAATAATTTATCCTGGAGGGAAAATAGTTTTCGTTAAATCACCTGCATTATTTATTGATCCTCGATACCATGTCTTTTCTCGAGATAATAATTTAAACACCCTTATCCAAAGTGAAAAACCAGATGTACTAGTAGGTGCCTCTCCTTGGAGGGGTGGCTGGATTTCTGGCAAATGGACCCCTGCAAAGGGCCAAAAAAAGCCATTAAAAGTTTTATTTATGCATACTGATCCAGTTGCAGTGTACGCTTATACACTTTTAGATCGTTATTTAACAATTAACAAAATTGATCACATTTTTAATTTTTTCTGGAAATATCTTATTCGTCTAAGCAATATGTTTGACGTAACACTTGTTGGTAGTCCTTGGTTAGCATCTCGTTTTTCAAGTTATGGATTAAATAACGTTCATTCGATTCCTTTTGGTGTTGAACTATCACATTTTAACTCAAATCGAAGAAATAATGCCTTAAGAAAATCCATGCTTCAAAAGTGTAATTTGCATGATAATGCTATTTTAGCGCTTAACGTTGGAAGACACCATCCAGAAAAACGCCTTAAGATGCTCTTTCAGGCAATAAAAAAAGTTCAGGAATTTAAAAACATAGGACTTTACGTCATCGGCGATGGTTTGATCCGACCATGGGTGGAACGATGGTCCAAAGGTACGCCTAATATTTACATTGCAGGTCAAGAAGACAATAGGGATCATTTAGCAAATTTAATGGCAAGTTCCGACCTACTTGCACATGGTTCTGCTTCTGAAACGTATGGAAGAGTAATTGCAGAGGCTTTAGCATCAGGCCTCCCTATAGTTATACCAAACCAAGGTGGTGCTTCAGGTTTTTCTGGACCTATATATTCAGAAATTTATAAAACTGGAAATGCAGATGATGCAGCAAGAGCTATAATTGCAATATCTGAGAGAGATTTCAAAACTTCGTCAAATGCTGCAGTAAAATATGCCAAACATAAAATCGGCTCTGACAGCAATCATTTTGTAAGACTTTATGATTTTTTTACAAAAGACTTGGCTTTATAATGTTTACCAATTAGTAAACACTTATAATTATCTACTTAATAATGTATTTTGTGTATAATTTAGTACATATTATTATGATCCTTGGAAGTTATTCAGTAAGAAACCATAATTCACTAAATTCATGTATCTATAAGTACACATTTATTAAATATTCAGATTATTATAGCTATTTTGAAAGATAAAAACCTTTATATCCACTATCAACGACTTCTCTACATTCATCTATATACGGTGGTACACCGAGATAAGCAGTAAAAGCTTGTTTCTTTCCCTTAATGTTGGTTCCCAAATACCAAGATTGACAGTGCGGATAGATTGTTTGATCACTAATTTTATTCACTTTCTCCATCCAAGAGTGTTGAGCGTTTAATTCAGCTTCAATTGAGACAAAGTTTTTATTTTTTAAAAACTTAATGCAGTCGCTTATCCAATTTACATGTTGTTCGATTGACGGAACCATATTGGATAGAACTGATGGACTGCCCGGCCCTGTGATCATAAAAAAATTTGGAAAGCCTGAAATAGCAATACCTAAATAAGCTGACGGACCAATCTTCCATTTATCTTTTATAGACTCACCATCTTTTCCAATAATCTCAATATTTGTTAGGGCTCCGGTCATTGCATCAAAACCTGTCGCAATAATTAAAGTATCTAGTTTATGCTCTGTGTTTCCCAATACCACCGATTTTGATTTAATGAAATCAATCGGGTTCATTTTTATATCTACTAATTCTACATTAGGTAGATTAAATGTTTCATAGTAATCCGTATCAACGCAAAGACGCTTGCAAGCCACAGGTGTGTTAGGCATGAGTTTTTTAGCAACCAATGGGTTCTTGACTATTGTTTTTATTTTATTCCTAATAAAATTCTGCGCATGGACATTTGACTCCATGTTAAAAAGTATATCATTAAATGAAGTGAGAAAACCTAATCCCCCTTTCTGCCACTGTCTTTCAAACGCCTCTGTTCTTTCTTCTTCTGATACATCTAGAGCAGATATATCATTTAGGGGCAAATTAAGTCCAAATCCTTGCTTATAATTATCTTCTCTAAATAACTGATATCTTGATTTTATATCTTTGACAAAATCTTCAGATAAAACTTCATTTCTAGCAGGTACACTATAATTTGGTGTTCTCTGATAAACAATTAGATGATTTGCTTCCTTAGCAATCAATGGGATACATTGTATGCCAGAAGAACCAGTGCCTATAATGCCAACGTTTTTTGAAGCAAAGTCGGGTTTTTTCTCTGGCCATCTTGAAGTATGATAAATTTCACCTGAAAAAGTATCAATCCCTTTAATATTAGGAAGATTTGGCTTTGAAAGACAGCCCGTGGCCATGACCACATAATCTGTTAGAAATAATTCTCCTGTGGAGATGCTCACTTCCCATTGAGAATCATCCTGTTTCCAAATTAATTTTTCAACTCGGGTATTAAGTCTTATATTTTCCCTAAGATTAAAACGATCGACTGTATGGTCTAAATATCGCAGGATTTCAGGTTGCGTAGCATATTTTTCACTCCATTCCCAATCTTGCTGTAATTCCTCAGAAAACTGATAAGAATATTCCATACTATGTGTGTCGCATCTTGCACCTGGATATTTATTAAAATACCAAGTTCCACCAACACCTCCACCAGCCTCAAAAACAATCGTTTTAAGTCCTTGTTTTTTTAGTTTATGAACAGCAGATATACCTGCAAATCCAGCACCGACAACAACAACATCAAATATTTTATTGGTCACAATAGTTACCCTAATTTATAGACTACTTGTATTTTGTCCTTACTTTCATAATTTCCATGAGGACCTGATTAGAGATTTTATCACCAACCGCGTCGGCTAACTGATTAATTTGTTTTAAATTGCCTGCCATTTTGTCTGACCAGAGGTTCTTACCACCGGGAGCTTTAAGAACAGCACTAACAATAAACCGTCCTGCATCTATTGAAACTGAAGTTGACAATTGAAAATCTTCGTCACTCGGATGTTTCTGTATCATTGAGTCCATCCACTCCTTTGTATCAAGTTGTTTGGCTAGATTGTCAGTAAGAGATTGGGCAAATGGAGAAACAGAATTATCAGAGCCAAGAACTGGAATGACAGAAATAACAAGATTATCACTTTCCTTTCTATTAAGCCCCTTAGAACCAACATTAATTCGTCCAGTACTCCATACCTCTATTGGTGTTGCAATATTTTTAAGAGTTTGCTTCCCGCAATTATTAAAAGGCTTGGCAAGGTTTTGATCTAGGCATAAGTATGTGGAGGTTGAAATAGCTATATCTCCAGCTTCTGCGATAGACTCTAAACGCGCAGCAACATTGACAACATCTCCAAAAACATCATCATCTTCATGTTCTACATCCCCTAGATGAATTCCAATCCTCAAAACTATTTGGCCCCTTCGCTTGGCACTAGATTGGCAATCCATAGCACAGGTAACTGCATTAGTAGCACTATCAAATTCAATCAACCACCCATCTCCGAGAGATTTAATCAACTTTCCCCTGTGCTTCTCCAAGCTGGGTTTTAGAACGTCTTTGCTGAAATTTCTTATGAGCGCTAACGTTCCATCCTCATCTTGGCTCATCATTTTTGAAAAGCCTACAACATCCGCAAGAAAAATAACCCCCAAGCTTCGCATTACTTTGTCTCCCTAAAAACATTCAAATTAAATAGATAGCAGAAGTCCAAAAACTTCTCCAGTTACTCTTTTTCATTAAATTGCAAAGAAGGAAGATACTTTTAAAGTTTATCTAAAGCCCCAAATTTGCACTTTGTAAAAATGCAACAAACCACTGATTTTAATGTAAAAAAAGAATAACTAGTTTAATTATAAAACATAATAAAGCACTTATGTTAGCATGTTTTACGATATCCCCTCCATTTATCTAAAAAGGAGCTTAAAATGACAGTTGTTAGGACTCTAAAAGTAACTATCACTGCAATACTTGCAATAACTGCCCTTTGTGCTCTATCGGTAAGAGCAGATGAAGATATGCGAGGAGTGTCCAACGATAATTGGCGTGGGTGGGGTATATTGACCAATGGCAAGGGATATGCGAAATCCCCATTGGGTCAAGTACATTATCGGGATATTGGCCCGCGTGATGATCTAAATCCCATCGTTCTGCTTCATCAATCACCTATGTCAATGATTCAATTTGCAGAAGTACAGAATGAACTTGCAGATTTAGGAGTCCGAGCAATTACGATCGATACACCTGGGTACGGAAGTTCAGATCGCCCACCTCATCAGCCTACGATACAAGAGTATGCCTCCAATCTTGTGTATGTCCTAGATCACCTGAAAATCAATAAAATTTTAGTAGCAGGTCATCACACTGGTGCACAAATTGCTGCGTCTTTCGCAGCTAATTATCCTAATCGTGTTTTTGGTATCATACTCCATGGGGCAGCTCAATTCACTGCGGAGGAAAGAACAAAATATCAGTCTTATAAATTCAAGCCACGAACACCAAAGTTGGATGGTTCTCATCTACTTGAATCATTCGATCTTCTCCCGATGACCAATCAGGAACAAGCTATATTGAATGCGAGAACTTGGTTAGCAATTACCTCTTTCATTCAGGGCCCTGACATTGGGCATTGGGCTGCTTTTCAGTATGACATGGCACCTGATTTAAAAGCAATTAATGTACCAGGAATGATTCTAACAGACACGGAAGATGACGTTCATTACATCGATGTTCGTGTATCCAAAATGCGTCCTGATTTTAAGTACCGCGTTTTCTCAGATGGAAACCTGCTTGAATTGATGGCCCAACCCAAACGGTGGGCAATGATGGCAGCTACGTTTTCTGAAGAAATTCAGAAATAATATTGAAATAATAACATTTTGGATCTTTCAGATTTCTCTTGGGATTAAAGTACTTAAGACTAGAAGAAAAAATATATAAAGGATTAGTAAATTGGTTTCTCAAAAATCATAAAATGCTGTTGCGGTAATATATCCTTATTTTTTATAAAAACGAGCCCAAGAACAGCCATCTCTTTTTTTGATTGATTTAGGCTCATTTTGTGAAGGCGCTTTATAGGGACTAAGGGATCCTCCATTCGGTATTCAACTAAAACGATTCGACCACCTGGTTTCAATGCACTTACCATTGCTTTACCCATCTCTTGGGGATAAGAGAATTCGTGATAAGAATCTACCATTAGAATCAGATCAACTGTCTCATTAGGTAAATTCGGACTGATCTCTTTGCCAAGGATTGTCTCTATGTTAGACCATCCCTGTTCCTGCCCCCCTGACCTCTTTCGAGAATTAATAATAGCAAGCATTTCTGGCTGAATATCCACAGCTAACACCTTACCTTGAGGTACTCGTATGCTAATAGGGAAGGTGAAGTAACCTGTTCCTGCTCCAATATCTGCAACAACATAATTAGCTTCTAGTTCAAGGCTGTTAATTAAAAGATCTGTTCGCTCTTTCCTCTCACGCTCGGGGCGCTCAAGCCAACCAGCAGCAAGATGTCCCATTACTTGAGATATTTCTCGACCGAGATAAACCTTACCGATGCCGTCCCGACTAGCCCTTTTTATTTCATAATATAAGTCTTTTGCTTCGACTGAAGTTATTAGTAAAAGAGAGAAAAGTATCAATTTATACAACTTATATATCCTATAAACTCACTCTAATAATTATTATAAAATTAAGTAACAGCCAGTAAATAAAGAAATTATATATAAAAATCTTTAATTTTTTTACACACATAATCTATTTGGCTATCATCAATATGTGGACCTATTGGCAAACTAAGTATCTTAGATGTATTCTGAATTGCTTTGCTCAAATCATTTTTCGAATTTGTATATAAACTGCAGGCGTCCATTTGATGTATTGGAATAGGGTAATGAATTTTAGAGTCAATACCTTGTTTTTGGAGCCAATCCATCAAATCATCTCTTCTATCCGCCAGAATCATAAAAAAATTGAAGGTGGGCTTGAGATTTTGCGAAATTTCTGGAAAGGTTACCATATTATCCAATAATTTTTTGTATCTATCTGCTTGAGATCTTCTTTGATTAAGACTCTTTGGAAGGTCTTTTAAAATAATATCCAAAAATGCTGCCTGCATATTATCAAGACGAGAGTTCATAGACCAAAACTCACATTGGTCCCTTGAAGAATGTCCATGGTTCCTGGCTTTCTTGAGCCAATCATAAGACTCTTGATGGTTTGTTAGAACTATACCTCCATCACCAAGTGCACCAAGGTTTTTTGTTGGATGGAAACTAATTGCACTTATATCCCCAAAACTACCAACAAATCTGTCATCAATTTGCGCTCCTATAGATTGTGCACAATCCTCAATTAACTTTAAACCATTTTTATCTGCAATTGTCTTAAGTTGAACCATCTTTGCAGGCACACCGGCTAAATGAACAACCAGTATTGCTTTGGTTTTATGATTAATTGCATTTTCAACTTTTATGGGGTCTAAATTTAGATCATCTCCAATATCAACAAATTTGGCCTCAGCTCCGGCTAAATAAATTGCTGATGTCGAAGCTAAATAAGACATTGGTGTAGTAATAACTTCATCGCCCTGCCCAATACCAAGAGATTTCAAACCTAAAATTAATGCATCAGTTCCATTACCCACTCCTACAGAATATTTAGTCCCAATATATTCAGAGAGATTATCTTCAAATCTACTAAGGCTTTCCCCTAAAATAAATTGACTACTATCAATAACCTCATCAAGTACTTGATGAAAAGCTTTTCTGTATTGTTGGTATCGTGAATTTAGATTAATGAAAGGCACCTTCATACTTTAAACCTTATTCTGGATAAAATTAGTAGGATTTAAAATCCTATCTTATTTTGGCGATGTACATATTTTAATTATATAATGGCACATTTTTGAATAACCAGTATGTAAAACTTCATCATTCATTCCAAAAGAAAATACGTTTTCAAAATATGATTTGAGAGTATTTGAAAGCTGACTAGCTGTTTGGCAATTAATATGCGTCTTAATATTTTCCTTCGAAGCATAAGCCTGAGATTCTATTGATGGCATACCAACTATAAACACACCCGAAGACTTTAGACTGTCCACGACCTTACTAAGAAAAATTTTTTCCTGTTCGGGGTCAATGTGCTCTAAAACATCAAGCGCAAAACAACCATCAAATTTTTTCTTGAACTTGTATTCTAAAAAATCTCCTCCTACGAAGGAAATATTATCTCTATGTGGCTCGACATTTATTTTTGCTTGTTCAATATGGTCTTTATAGAAATCAATAGAGGTTAAGCTTTTAACAAAATCAGCAACAATAATACTACCAAACCCATCCATACAGCCGACTTCTAGTACACTTTCAAAGCCTTCAACCATCTTTCCAACAAATTTATGTTTTGCAGCAACAAACCCTAACATTTTTGGGTCTGAAAGAAAAATCTCAGAGGAGTTGATACCAAGCTTTAAGTTGCGTTTCTTAGATTTTGTATGAGTTGAACTAATAGGTGCATAAGCTTCTTTTGCTAGTTCAGATGATATATCTCCATAAAATTTGTCATCCATAAATCAACTCTATCTTTTAAAATTAAAGTACACTCTTTACACTAAATTTATACTTTAATTCAATAATTATTAATTAAGGGTATCAGTATATATAATTAAATAACTATTTTAAACTTAAATATATTTTCATTAAAAAATTTATAAAATTCTATTATCTAGATTTTGAAAGCAGTCGTTCTAGTGTTTATCTAGATTTTTTTATATGGCTATAATTTGGCTAATATAGTATATACTATTATAAATAATATATTATCCTCGTCTAAAATATATAACAATGCTTAACAGTATTAATAGTCTTTAAATGAATCCTCACTACGATATTCTTATTATTGGCAATGGAATTATAGGATGCATGTCAGCATTAAAGATTGCTAACCTCTCAGATAAAGTTAAGGTTGGTGTTATAGGGCCAAAAACGAGATATGGTAGCGCAAGTGTCGCTGCTGGAGCAATGCTTAATGTTTTTGGTGAAATAGATTACTTTAAATCCGAAGATGACTATATAAAGAGAAAACTTGAAATTGGCTGTTTAGCGATACCCAAATGGTTAGAATTCTTAGAAAGTTATAATTTGAGATCTTCCGTTTTAGTAGCTAATAGCACTGTAGTATATCTTAAACCTGACTCAACGGAACTTGAGAAAGGCTGTTTTAGTGCAATAAAAAAAGCTTCCTTAAATTATAAAAAATTAACTTTGGAATCATCAAATATAGATTTCTTAAGGAATACCATGCAAATTGGTTCATCAGCAGACTTTATTGAACTTAAAGATGAAATGGCAATTTCCACACCAGAATTATTTTCCTGGTTTGATAAAAAATTTCGTGAGAAAAAAAACATAGATTTAATTAATGCTTATGCTGAAAACATTTCTCCCGGGGGGTCTCATATTAGTATAACGGTAGGGGATGAAACTTTATATACCTCAAAAGTTTTATTAGCTGCAGGCGCCTATAGTAATGATGTTCTTGGTGATCTTTCAAATGAACTTATACCCCTTTTATTTGGAGCCGGGACAGCTATGCAAATTAGTCTGCCAGATAAATTAAAAGATATTTTACCACCTAAGTGTGTTGTTAGGTCTCCTAATAGAGGTAGTACCTGTGGTATTCATATCGTTCCAAGAGAGAATGGTATTTATTATCTTGGAGCTGGTAATTTTGTTACACATAAGCCAGTTAAAGGACACAGACTTCTTACAATAAAATACTTGCTTGAATGCTTTGAATCCGATTTTACAAAAAAAGTAAATAAATCTCTTGTAGAGCCAATTCTTGGCTTCAGACCTATTTCCCTTGATGGTAAACCAATGATAGGGCCATTAGGCTCTTGCCCAAATATCTTCGTTGCTACTGGAACAAAACGTGATGGCCTAACCTACAGCCCAATAATAGTTGATGATATCATTAAATGGTTTAATAATAGAGATAGAAATAAAAACTTTATTGGGTGGGAACCAGACAGAAAACTGATCTCCTATGGTGATCGTAATCTTGCAGTCCAGTCTTACGTAGACAATAAAATAGGGGGGTTAATTGAGCATAATACAATTCTGCATAAAGATATTGAACGCGTAGAAAGAGAATTACGAAATGAAGCAAAAATATTCTATGAGAATATTTGCTTAAAATTTAATCTAGATGATAATTTTGGAATTCACCCAGAAGTCTTAAACACTTTTTAAATTTTTAATTTAATTGATATAGGTTAGTTAAGATGAATATATTTATTACTGGCGGATGTGGTTATAAGGGAACAGTTTTAGTTCCAAAACTTCTCAAAAAAGGATTTAATATAACTGTTGTCGACCTTCAATGGTTTGGTAATCATTTACCAAGCCATAAAAATTTAAAAATTATCAAACAAGATATTAGAAATTTAACAAATCTATCACTTAAGGGATTTGATGCTGTAATACATCTTGCCTCTATTGCAAATGACCCTTGCGGAGACCTTGATCCAATAATGACTTGGGAAATTAGCGCGTTATCAACCATGCAATTGGCAGATAAAGCACATAGAGAAGGCGTTAAACAATTTATCTATGCTTCTTCAGCAAGTGTATATGGTATAAAAAAAGAAGAACAAGTCGTTGAAGATATGGATCTTCATCCTTTAACAGTCTACAATTCTTCAAAGATGGTGGCTGAGCGTGCACTGTTATCGTATTCAAAGAAAATGTGTTGTCAGATTATTCGTCCAGCTACAGTATGTGGTTATTCTCCCAGAATGAGATTAGATGTAGTTGT